>Ga0208646_1000062_pt1 | contig 73747 bp, 120 predicted proteins | sample AntAceMetag02UK8_FD_184762 | JGI IMG/M metagenome (GOLD analysis project Ga0208646, IMG submission 184762) | Saline lake microbial communities from Ace Lake, Antarctica - Antarctic Ace Lake Metagenome 02UK8 (SPAdes) (version 2) | ecosystem: Environmental > Aquatic > Non-marine Saline and... | reverse complement strand
GTTTCACTATAATGGTCGGGTTAAGGCACCTCTAACGAGGACATTCTTCGGAATGTAGTTAAATGTTAGGATAGAACAGGATCCCGATTAAGCTCACCCACTTCTCATTTTTAAAACAAAAACATGGAAAAATACCTACATAAAATAACTTATAAATATAATAGAGTCAATAATGATGTGGAATCTGTAAATGTTATGGATTGGGAAAGAATACCACATAATAAAACTAACGTATATTTAAAGTCAGAAATGAAAACCAATGGATATTGGACAGAAGTAACCAACGCAATTGAATTAGAACACACTAACAACAAAACAGTGTATGTAGACATGTATATATCCGATATAGATAAATTTAAAACACACACAACCGGTGAAGTTAATGAGGCGATTATGAGAGCTTTTAGAAATATGACACTGGTTAATTTACTAAAGATAGATAATTATACGTACATTTGATTATTATGAAAATTGAAATAGGTAAAATAGACGTAAAATATTTATTTGATTACGAATCAAGTAACCACACGGAATGTGAGTGTGATGATAATGATTACTGTAAATGTTCTACAATTGATGATGCTTATGTAAGTTCACCAAGGTATGTTTATAATGGAAGTTAATGTTACTACAAAAACTGGTAAATCAGAGAAGTGGTTTATGAGACAGAACCTTTTTGAGAATGACTTTGAACAACTAAGCAAAGAAAACACAATTGATACTAAGTAATATCATATTAATATCTATCATATACCTAGTTATTGAAACTGTTGGTATTATCATACTCAAAACAACACTATATGAGCGTTGGAAAGTCAGAGGTATAATTAGAAGATATTTAAAAGAAGAAATTGATCCAATTATTAAAACGAATGTACAATACCCATTCATATCCTCTTCAAATATATTTGGATTTAGTGATTATGAAGTATATTGTAACTTTAATCTTGGTGATGCGGAAACCGGTGCATATATTCAAGTAAATGAAGGATTTGTCAATAATAAAATACACATACGCAGTATATTAAAATCTGCGTTCAGTAAAGAACTTATCAAACAACAAAGGCGTGAAAAAACACTAAAAGGATTAATAACATGATTAAAAACAGAAGAGTAAAATATAAAGGATTTCTATCAATCGAAGAACTTGATGTAGAAACAAAATCAGGAGAAACGGTTCAACGTGAAGTTATGGTACGACCTGACGCTGTTTCAGCCTTAGTATATGACACTATCAAGGATAGATACATATTAGTATCACAATTTAGACCAGGAGCATCACAAGATGTTGTTGAGATTGTTGCTGGTACATTAGACCACCCAGGCGAAGATCCAGTAGAGGCTATGAAGAGAGAAATCTTAGAAGAAATCGGATATGAAACCGACTCCATCGAGAAGATAAGCGAATTCTATGTATCACCTGGTGGAAACACAGAGAAGCTAACAGTATATTACTGTGAAGTATCTAATCAGATTGAAGAAGGTGGTGGATTAGCTTCCGAGAATGAAGAAATTGACATATTATATTTAGAGATGGATCAACTAAACCCCGAACTCTTCATGGATGCTAAAACAATAATCGCCATCAGTTGGTTATATAGTTAAAAAATAGTACCTTTATAGAGTTATGTATCCAGGAGAAATTAGAAAATTAGTAGAAAGACTAGATAAGCCATATGTTATGATCCTTATCGGACCACCATTGAGCGGAAAAACTACTTTCTTAAATACTGTTCTAATACCTGACACATTCAGACACATCTCAACAGATAATCTCGTACTCGAACTCGATAAAGTTGGTGATGGTGATTATGACCGAGCATGGAAAGAAGCTGACTGGAAATTCATAAAGAAGTATGTCAAAGACCAAATGAGAGAATGTAACGAAGCCAGTGAGAACACCGTTATCGACTTTACAAACCTCAGAGGTAAGAGAAGACGTTCTAACCTAGGTTTCTTCAGTAAGAAATTCTATAAGATTGCCGTTATCTTTCCAATTTTAGAAGACGATGAGTATGATATAAGAAACAAATCACGATTTATAGCCGAGAAGAAATCAATCAAGAAGAACCTGATGAAAGAGTTAATTGATTCAACTCAACCTATCGACCCTAAGTTAGAAAAGTACGATAAGATTATCCGACTTTGATGGTTGGTATATTATCCGTACATTTATACTATGGAAAATTTACTAAGTAAGATTTGGAAGATTGGATTAATAATTCTCGTATTGACTCTCATTTTCGGGATAGTTATTATCATAATAATCGGAGTGTCCTCAGTAGCTACTCTCGGACTCACCTGGATATATGCTAAATCTACGGGACAGTCTTATGAAATGTCCTGTCATACCTCAGACTTCATATGGAAAATGAATCAATGGGGTAAACAATCACTTGTCATAGGCATTATCTTATTCTTGTTAATATCAGCTCTCAGTGCATAGTAATTCAATTATGAAATATAATCCGGGTGATATCTATTCATTCTCTTTCGATTATATGAAAGAAGTAACTCAATTCAATGTGATAATGCCATTGGATCAATTTAATGGATGGGTTATAGATAGATTATCCGATGGTAGTAGCCAAGCAACACTACACGATGAAACAATCATATACTGGGTAAATCTAGACAATGTTATTGATGTGTATGAGGGTACGTCAAAAATACTATTCGATGTAAATCATGGTTCTAAACCACTTGGTACGAGAATGAGAAAATATCTATTAAAAGGTGTACCTATGGGCCTTAAACCATACTATCGAGATAAAAAATTAACAGAAATTTTAAAATAATCCTTATATTCACAACATGAGCAACATGAAAAAAATAATAGAAGAAGTATCTGAGGCTACCGGGATTCCTTTTTCTAAGGTAACTAGCGATGATATCAAGAAATACTTAGTTGGAATTACTGAACAAGAATGAAAAGACTACACTTCTTAAAATATTTCTTACATTATAACTGGGGTAAGGTTTTAACGATTTTAAGTATATTAATTTGCTCAATAATACTACTAAAATCATCCAAACAACCACATAAATATGATGTCGTTGGTGAATTTACACATAATCTGAGTGGTGTTGAATACATTGCCTATAACCTAAACAATAAAATAAAAATCACTGAAAAATCCATAGGATACTTAGACCCTGAAAGTAATTCATTCACCATAATTGAGCATACTATTCGTCAAGTGTTTATATCATTATATATATTTGTATCCACAATAATATTTTTTTTAATGAGGGTTAGTAATGATTTCCCATGGAATAGACGTTTTTGCCTTGCACAATCAGGTAAATATTACGTTAAAGTATATGAGGAAAATAGTATATATTACTACAAATACAACAATAAATTATTAACAAAATCAAAAAAATTACTAAATAGTGATGAAATTCAAAAGAATGTTTATACTTTTCTAGGAAACCCAAACAATTTATATCCCGATTATGAAGGACCAACACAAATAGTTCGTGGTCGAAAATTGAATGATTTATTATTATAATTTATCAATTAATATAACAACAGTTGATATATAATCTAAGATATATACAACATGGAGTTTATCTCGTTATATGAAAAGTTTAAATCAAGAGAAGTACACAAGCTATCCGGTGTAATCATACTAATCGAAGACCGTATATTACTAGTTAGCCCAAAGAAGTTTAAAGGTCAGAAAAATAAGTGGTCTATACCCAAAGGACATGTTGAGGGCAACGTTTTAAAGTCTGCATTACACGAACTCAGAGAAGAAACTGGTATCAAAATACATAAGAATTTCGAATCCAAGTTAAAAGCTAAATACCGTAAGAATGGTGTTGATAAGAAACTAACAGCCTATCTATACAGACTCAACAAAGAAGATATACAGAAGTATCTCAAAGGATGGGATATAAAGAAATCTAGATTTGACAGAGATGAAATATATGAAGCTAAATTCTTCAAACTAGACAAAGCTTATAATAAGATAGAAGACCAACAGAGGGTTTTAATTGATGAGTTGACTACTCACCTCGAAGAATCGAATTAAGCTTGTCTTCCCTCTCCTTTCGTTCCCTACGAGGTATTACCAATGGTTTCAGAATCCTATCAACCTCATCCAAGGCGTTATTGATTGCATGTGATAGTGATGTACTGGAATTATTAGCTATCTTATCAAGTAACTCTACATCCAATCCAATATATCTCTTCTCAAGACAAGCATATACTATATCATGTCTCGTATCATAAATATCATTCTCTAAATCAAGTAAATACTGTTTTATGTAATATGAGATATCATCATATAACACCAGAAATAATTTATCTTCAAAAAAGGTAAATTCCACCGTCTCAATTTTGACCTGATTATAATCTAACTCCTGTGCTCGTCTAATTGGATCAAGATTATATATGATTTGATCTGACATACTTGATGTTTCGCATAATACCGAATTTGTTTCACACATACTATTATTTATATATAGTAGGTACGATGAAGTTTATAAGATTATTTGAGGAATATAGAAAGGAAAGCCGATCCAACGAGATAAGTATGGATGAGGCCGTGGATATGTATTTATCAAGTTGTCGGGACTGGGGGATTTCGGAAGATTCTAAAATGTTATTTAGGGGAACTTATACATCAGGTCATATTTTTCATGCTCACGCTGGGTCAGAATCACACGAAAGGAGATATAGTGCCAACAATTCCAATATCTATAATAGTTTAATAACACACCTAACATCGTGGGAGAAGGCACCGAGTAGAGATCGTTCTTTTATAATGAGTACTTCTAATGAAGACGCAAGCACTTTTGGTGATTGTTACATTATGATACCCTTCAATGGGACTAAGATAGCCGAGTGTCCAGAGAATGATATGTGGAATACACTGTTACCCAACGTACCAAGTGATGGACGACATCCAATGAATATGGGTGATTTGGATGATGAATTAGACAATATATTCGTAACACAAATAAATGACACAAACCTGATAACGGCTCGTGATAATGGGGCACGATACATAAAAGGTGGGGTTCGACCAGAGAATATTAAGAAATTATGTACTGCAATTGATAACATACCCAAAGAAGATATAATTTTAAATTACCAAATACCAAGAATGAATCGGAGTCGTAATCATTTTGAATATAAGAGTGAGGATGTTAAATATGAACTCATTGAGGAATGGATAAATAATCATAGTGATAAACCACTATTCCAATTTCTATCAGAAACATTAGACTTTGATAAACTTGGGTACCGATTAATAACACAAGAAACTATGGAACAATCCAATAGAGAAATATGGTCCGATGGTGAGTTTATAGGAATCGAAGAAGTTCAATTTAAACAATTCGTAGAAATGGTAGTAGCCCGACAAGAAAACAACACACAATAAATATAATAACCGAAATGATAAAGAAATTCACAAGTATGATAAATGAGGGTAGAAAGAATGAATTTGGATGTTCTATGGTACATTTCGAACTACCGTTTATAGAGATGATACACAACTCAATTGATGAGGATGATATCTATGAAGATCCAGAGGATGATTCATTCGGATTAGAGGATGAACCACACGTAACACTACTATTCGGACTACACGATGATGTAAAGGATGATGATGTGATGGATAAATCCAAAGTAAAAGAATACACATCAATAAAACTCAAAAATGCATCGTGTTTCGATAGTGATGGATATTCAGTACTCAAATTTGAAGCCGAAGCCGAATGGTTACATGAAACCAACAAGAGTTTGAAAGAACTACCACACACCAGTAATTTCCCAGACTACAAACCACACCTCACCATAGCCTATCTAAAAACTGATAAATGTGATAAATATATTGAGTTACTAAAAGGTGTCGAGGTAGAAGTTACTCCCAAAGAGATAATCTATTCTAAGGTTAATGGTGAGAAAGTAAAATTAGACATCAAGGATTCTTAACATCACCACTTTCCAACAGACCGAATATCTTCCTATATCTACTATTCTTACTCATCTCAGGAACTATATTGTGATAATCATCATATTTCTTGACGTATAACATCGAGTTTATCACAATATTCTACAAACGAATCCATATCACCTACTGGGAAATACACACTACTTAAACGCTCTAAGTATTTAAGTTTATCAGATAAATTAGTTATCGAGTCTGTATAACCTATATGCTCCTCCACAAAAGATTCCCATTTATCAATTGCCTGATGCTTTACCAACATACTCTCATGAGCACGTTTTATGAAAATCGTGAATGATATTAGAGCTGACAAAACCAACAAACTCAACAAAATAATTATGAAGTATATCAAACCATCATTTAACAAATATAGTGAAATAATCGAACTATTACAAATCCAATTCTTTCATAATATCAGCAATTTCACTTTTAACATATTTAGTCTGACGAATACCGGAGTATTTATCACCATACATACTTGGCTTATTCAAGAATGAGTCATGTGAGGTAACACACTTAGCGTTTTCACCATACCATTTGATATTCTGAGCAACATTTATTTCTCGAATGACATATTTATCAAGTCGTTTCGACCATTCAATTACCTTATACACATCATCACCAATAATGAGTTTCATGTATCTATCTCCACTTTGGTAGGTGTGGCGACTTACTTTTTCTAAATAATCCTGTACTTCTTTTGTAAAATTTTTCATAATTTTTGTTTTAATTTTTGTTTTATATTTCTTCATCTATACGCTTCATTTCATCATAAGCATCTTTGGCTCGACTCAATAGTGATTCAACTCGACAATTGTCTTCCATATTACCCATCTCAAATTTAAATTTTGATTTAACAACTTCCCAATCAAGGTCTTCGTGTTGTTCCACAAAATCCCATATATCCATTGTATAGATGTCTAGTTTAACTCCTTCAGTCGAACTGACCCAATTACCATCATCATCTAAATAGTCATATGACCCATCATAATAACCTGGTAAAAGGTGAGCGTACTTCGGAATACCACCATTCATACGAACGTGTGTTTCTCCACCAGGATCGGCTTCTTGTAACATTTTAATTAATTCTTTTGTTTTCATAATTTTTCTTCTTTTTTTATTATTTTACTTATTGTTATTTTTCTTATTTCTGATTTTGGTAAGACATACACTGGAACCAATCTAAATTCATCACTATGAAGCCTAGACCCAGAATTCCTTAACTGAACCAATGCTTCCAATGCTGCTTCATCAGATACGTAGTTTTTATAATTCCAGTTCTGGGCTATTTTCATTTTTTGAGTAGCCAATTCCAATTTACGATTCAACAGTTCGATTTTTTCCATTTTGTTGTTTTTATCAGTTTAATATTTTTTTAATTTTCTTATTTCGTTTCAGACCTTTATAAATATTCACCCTTCGTTCAAATTCCCGTTCCACCCATTCAGTGTGTGATAATACCAATTCACCATATGACATATCCAAATATTTCAATGGGACTTTTATGGTATATCTATCTAACGAACCACAATGATAATCTGATACCTTTATTTTTATCAAATTACCACTAACGGATATCCTATCGATGTCAAATAAAGTTCGTACCGGATATAATGGTTCTCCACAACTTATTCGGCTACTATTGAATTTAGATACCATATCACGTTCAATATCTCTCATCGTATTTGTTATCGGTATCAATATCTTTCTAATCCGATCAGTAGATGATGCAACATCATTCTTAATTTTACCCATCTTGATAAGGTTCTGTCTTCTATTCTCAATCAATTCTTTCATATCTCTTGAAGTTTTTTGGTTTTAATAAAGGAAGATGTGACAGTTTCTTACGTACTTCGGTAGTACCCATAAGGCAAATAGATGTCCACTCATCAACGTCAGGTTCGTAGAATTTGACCGTATTCGTCAGTTGTGATAATTTCTCGTAAAGTTTTAGTAGTTCTGGTTCAGACTTACAACCCAAGCATATAATAGAGTTGGATGTTTCTTTCCAGTGCCTAAACTCCTCAGGGAATTCATAAGCAAAGTCAGCCAAGGAATGGCCTGTCTGTGGAACAGTGTATCCGAAGTTTTCAAAGTCAGTACGGGTAATCGTGACTAGTTTTGTTTCTTTAAATTTGGAATCAATCTATGTGTTTTTCATAATGTATTGTTTTTTACTGGTTTATATATTAACTTTCATTCTTACTGTGCTCCCAGGAGGGTTCGAACCTCGTGATAACTGGGTTAGGACCCAGACGCTTCACCACTTCCACTTCAAATCATCAAGGAGCTTATTTCATTATACACTTCAAAGATAGTAAAGTTTATTCAATAAACAAATAAAACTATCAAATTTAGGCAGATTTATTATAATTTACATTTATTACCTTCTATCAAGAACTAATAATGGATCAACATCATATATACCCTGTAGGTAATCGTAGTAATCTTTATATTTTCCAAGTATTTTCATATTTAAGTTTCTAAATCGTCACATTTAAGTTTTGTCTTCAATATATCGACTACATCCTTCAATTGACTGATATCGGTAATTGATTGTTTCACACATCTACGTGATACCTTATTTGCTGATACACTAACACAATCTAACTCTTGTCCGACATAAATCGTATGACCCTTAGAATTCTGTAAAGATTTGAATTCCGGATTTCGACCATTAGCCGATGTCCGGAATCCAAGATTAATAAACCTTAATATAGTTAAAGCGAAAAGTTCTCTCACTTTTTAGTAATCGTCACTTCAAGTCCTAAACTACCACCAAAAATCGGTGCAAATTTCACATCATATTTCTTGATACATTCAGTGATAGTCAAACGATGTTCTCGTTTCATATCTTGGAAACCGAATCCAAAAGTGGTTGACATGTTTTTCTTGAAGTCGGAACGATCAAATTCTATGGTCAGTTTTCCAAATTCTCCAACCTTATCACAGATTATTTTAAAGGAGTCGCCTGATTTCTCAATAGACTCTACTTTCTTCTCTTGTTTTGTTTTTAGTATTTTCATACTGTAAAGATACAACAAAAGTTTAATTTACCAAATTTATATATTAAGAAAATGTCTGATATGACATAAACTGTTTATATTCTAAATTTCTCCTAGTCTGTAATCCAGGAAATTTCTTATTAACTCTCCAAGATTTCAATTTCTTACCAGCTTTCTCGATATTTCCTCTTTTAACTTGCCTCATAACCGAACTACGATTTAACGCACCCACACCAGAATTATAAGCTAATGATACAAGTACATCAAATTGATCCTGTGATAGATACACATCAATATACTCATCCTCCCATCTCTTCAATATACGCCTAACTCCATCGGCAGCAACAGTAAGGTCTTTCTTCAAGAAATCTTGTGCTTGATCCATTGTAATAACATCACCGACCTCGAATTTTGATTTCTCAACCTTTTCAGCATGACCCCAACCAACAGTTATCATACCATCACCTATACTATAAGCTTTCAAAACTGGTTGTCCCTTTCTTTTAGTAGAACCTTCTTCGTGGCGGATATAGTCCCATCCCTTCTGTGAAAGTCTCATATTACTCGGAGATTTACTCATTACCCATGATCTATCACCACTAATAACTTTTTTCTTAACCTTAGGCATTTCAATTGAATCCGTTTCGATTGGTCCTGTATTTATAACCGGTATCTTTTCCATCTTCTCGATTTCCTGACCTATAACTTCGGTTACACCTGCATCATCGGCCAATCTCTTAACATCACTATCATTAGCAAATAAAGACGATACAACGGAAACACCGGAAACAGCAATGAGAGAGGCAACACCATACACAAGTATTTTCCTACGATATTTATAACTCTTAGACAAAGATAATTTCAATAGCTTAATAAATTTACTACGTAAGTCAATTTTAGATTCATTTATCATATTAAATTCATTCTGATAGGTTTCTAATAAAAATTCATCATATTTAACTAAGTACATATCCTATATATTAATAGGACACTACGGATTACCTCAACAACTGGTCTAACTTATGGTTACGTAGATACACTTTAGTAATATCTGTAAAATGACTACTATTTAATTCAAGAAGATCCCTCGATAAAAATACAGGTGATAACTTATCATTGAATAACATCACTTCTGAACATTCCACAACAGATGAGTATATTTGGAAATCCATTTGAGCCATACCAAACACATCACCACAAACTATTTCAACTATCCCACTGTTAATTCTACCTTCCTCAAAATGATTATATGGTACATTGAAATCCCGATTGGATTTATACCAAATGAAATTCCTACAATCTTTACAGGTTTCGGAAGTTATCAAATTGAAATTAGCTTTTCTCATATTCATCTCTTGATTTTTCTAACCATTTCTGAGCATTGTGTAATTTACTTGTCTTCTTAGAAAAGAAAAGTGTTACCATCTCAAAAAGGTCGATACCATTAACATAACCAATAGCAAAGTGAAATAATGGATGCTTTCCATATTCTAAGGAAAACGACTTCTTATCACCCTCGTATTTTTTGAGAAATTCTTTCACTTCACGCACCGTCATAGATATTTTGAAATTAACAATATTTTGTATATCTTCTATAAATTCTCTTTTAGTAATATCGGTTGTTTCTAACTGAGATATTATATCATCAATGGTGTTGTCTAAAATAGAGTGTATAACATAGTTCTCTTTGTTAATATCATTTGTTAATAAATTATGCCTTAGTAAATACCAATCAGTTTTCTTCTTCACCATTACCTTTTCACCATTAGGAGATTGTAAAGTAAAAACTGTACCCTCTTTATCAACAATGTTTGGAAATGTTAACATAGCATCTTCAATAGTGATATTGTCTTGTTCAGCGACATCAAACCCCATATTTCGATATTCCTCTATATCTATATAATCACCGGTTTTATTATCCCTCAATCTCAATAATATCAAGTTATCTTTATCATAATCAAGTACTATTTTATTTTTAAACGAAACATATTCCCAGATAGATACAATATCATTATCGAAGCAATATTCCACAAATTGTTTGATATTTCTATTCGAATTATACACAATACCTGATTTTATTACTTGATCATTATCAAATCCCATTTTTGACTTTGGTATAATCTCCTCATTTATTTTTATAAAAGATATAACAGAACCATCCTCTTTATTATATGATGATAGTAGTTTATAATCCTTAACCATATCATACATTGACTCCGGGACTTGATTTATGTTCCAGAACTTTTTCAACAATACGTACCTTTTATACGACCCATCATCATTAAAAACAAAGGTAAGCCCCCTCATTTCTCGGAAATCCACATCATTATCTAAAAAATCAGTGTATGATGGATATCTATAATTAAATACTGATAAATTAACACCATTTATCTTGTGTTTAATTTCGTAAAAAATAGTATTACCCTTTTCACTGACTATATTTTTAGCATCATCATATGTAGGAATTCTCAATCTAAACATACTACAAAGATATGTATTTCACACACAATACCAAATTTTTTAAAATATAAAGAAGATGGGTTATTAATAACACTTATCAAAAATATGTATTTGAAATTCAATATATATCATATGAGGAAATGTAAAGGGTACTGGACACATGAAAAATGTAAAGAAGAAGCTTTGAAATATAAAAGTAAAACAGAGTTTCAGAAACTAGGTAAAGGAGCATACAATAGTTCTCGGAATAATAATTGGTTCTCCGAAATCTGCTCACATATGATAATTAATTCCAATAATATTAAAAGTTATGGGTACTGGACATATGAAAAATGTAAAGAGGAGGCTTCTAAATATTCGAATTTAGTAAGTTTCAGAAATGATTCCATTTCAGCACATAATGCTTCTAAAAAACATGGTTGGTATACTGAATTAACATCTCATATGAATAGACGACATACGAAACATCTTGGATATTGGACATATGAAAAATGTAAAGAGGAAGCTGAGAAGTATGTGAAAAGGATAGATTTTAAAAATAGTTCTCCAACAGCATATGCGGTGAGTATCAAAAATAATTGGGATTTTCTGAATTACTTACCAAGTAGATATTATAATTACACAAAGGAAGTATGTGTAGAAGAAGCTTTGAGATACAAAAACCGAACTGAGTTTAGAGATAATTCTGGTAGTATATTTAGGTGTAGTGTTAAAAATAATTGGATAGATGATATATGCTCACATATGATAAAAAGAGGTAATAGACATCTAAGGTGTATATATTCCGCGGAATTTGATGATAATTATGTTTATATCGGATTAACATATAATTATGAAATGCGTATAAAAGAACACACTCACTCAAAAAATATTAAAAAAAGTGCTGTCTATAAACATATTGAGAAAATTGGTAAATTACCCACCTTCAAAAAACTAACAAATTATATAGATGTTCATGATGCCTCTATACTAGAAGGTAAAATACTTGAATCTTACATCTCAAATGGATGGGACAAATTGAATAGAATGAAATGTGGTGGTATTGGTGCCGTTTAATTATTGGTTATTTAGTACATACAATTTCTATAAAGTAAAAGTTATACGTATGATTAGATATGTTTAAATTTGACTTCATTTATATAATATATACAAATATAAGGACTTTATCTTAATTATGGAAAAAACTAACTTAAAAACCAAAATAAAAGCTCTCGTCCTTATGTTAGGAATAACTTTCGATGAAGTTGTCATTGAGGTACAAATAGGAGAATATAGATTTGATTCAATTGAGTGGGATAGAGATGTTGATGAGGTATACTTACATACCTTCGAAAGAACTCTAAATATAGAGTATGATTTAGATTCCCTGGAAGACGATGTTAAAGAAGAATTACACAACCACCTACTAAGAATGTTAGTTATATGAAATGGAACCTTTTAAGGTAACCGAGTAGAATACTACTTATAAATTTCTTTTCTCTTTTATATATGCTTCTAAGTCAGCATACTTGACTTGGCCCGGATTCATAGTCAATTTACCAGCGTCAGTTTTATCTTTAAGTTTTTCCAACCTTTCTTCCTCATCCTTAATTGATTTCTTATCTAATTTAGTTTCTATCTCTTTCAATAGATGTCCTAAATAAAAATTAATACCCTTTTCCATAACAATCACAGGATTGTAATCAAATATGAATTCTTCTGAGTTTTTATAAATGGCGATTTGATCCTTTTTGATATAATGGTCAACATAAAACATTATATCACCAACATTACCCTGACCGAATGTAGTTGTCGAATATCTAGTATTGTAGAAATAAGAGAATTTATCTCGTTCATTATAAACCCGATCACCATTTTTCTCAACAGTATTTACAAGACCAAGATTGGTTCTGAAATTTGGACTCTTTTTGAAGTCTCTCATTACCTTAGTATTTGTCACTACATTATAACTCATGTAATATATATGTATCGTTACTCAGTCTCTATTCCTATGCCTTCATTCTCACCACCAGAATCTTCATCCAATTCAATTTTTAGATTTACAAGCATTTCCTCATTCACATCATCACATTTAACAGTTCTTGGTCCAATTACACCAACAAGATTATCATCGAGATTATACTTCTTAAATTTAACCGAACATTCCTTTATATCTTCATCAGAGAAATCTTTCTCACTATCTTCTGGCTTTGCTTCTTCGAGTGAGATACCTATGAACAGACTATACCATCCATCCTCATCAGAGAATTTCATACTAACATTATCTAAAATAGCAGAATAATTACTAGATTCCGAAGACTCTAACCGAAGACCCATATCAGTTAATGACATTTTGGAATTCTTTTTTTCTTTCTCCTCACCTTTTTTCATTGCCTGACCAATAGTCATTACTTCCTCATCATTCTCTTCATCACCATCTTCGGTACCATCATCCTCTTGCTCGGCAAAAAGACCTTCGACCCGTTTCTGGATTTTAACAAGAGCATTTTTTATATACTCTTCTGGTGAGTCTTGGTAATTCTCAGTAATAAATTCACTATATTTTAAAATATCCATATACTATATATTGAAAATAAATTACTATATTTTGAAATTTTCCACTATATTTACAAGATGAAAGATTTAAACATACATATGCTCACATCCCTACTATACTATTTAACACACATAATATGGATTAGTTATCTAATGGCTCAACTAGAAATACCATTAGCATCTCAGTTAATTGTAGGTATTATATCATATCTTGTAATATTTCTCATATTAACTGGTATTGCCATCTTACCTGCTGGACCCAAAGGTTACGGAACACCTTTCCTGTTTTTACAAGCCATAATTCTCAAAAATAGATTTAAGAAAATAAAAGGCGATTCGTGTGATGATTTATGGATGGTCTACACAAAATATACGTTTAGTATCATTAAAATAGGATTATTTACGTCTAAAGTTATTAGCAACTCATCAAAATATACAGACGATACGGATTTCCAAAAACTAATAAGTGAGAAAATAAAAGACTATGTTAATGATAAACAAATATTAATGAGTAAAATAGAAAATGTTAATGAGTGGGATGGATGTATAGACCTTAAATCAAGCAGAAACAATAAACTTGACAAGATTATTTAAACGTCTATTATCTTAATATCATTCACAATAGCTCTCAATCTACTAGCGTTCGTACTATTACCCTTATAATTATTCGATGAACGAGCATATAAGAACGAACTCATATATGTTAGATATTGATATCAACACCGGGTGATACTATAATTTTGTTGATTCTGATTAGGTGTTCCCATCTCTCTTTCCTCACACCCTATGAACGTGAATGATGTTAATGCTAGTACTATTAATAAATTTTTCATATTTATTGTTTTAGTTTTTGTAAATGTAAGGATAATTTTGATTTAATTCCATTTTATTTTTATTTTATTAAAATGGTAAATTTTCATAATCAGCTTCACCATTATCCATAATGTGTTCTATCTTATTATTTCTAGATTCTTGTTTATCTACTATGAATGTATACGTTACACTATACCATTCTTTCAATATCTGCATATCAACTTTTTTAACCATCCGATATAAAGATATGTTGTTAAATTTGTTCTTTTTGAACCATAGACACATCTCATCGATTGTATCGAAATCAATATTTTCACAGACATAATTAGTAGTAACCTGTCGATAATATACTTCAGATGATTTAGTATCTGGTACTAATTTTTCCATAGCCACATCGAAGTCACACTGGACATAAGTAACGTTATCATAAAAAACATCGATTATACTATCCCACCAGTACTTTGGGTGAAGACAAGCAATCGATGTATTACTATCAAGTTTCGAATTATAAAACAGTATCTTCAACGAACTTAAACAATTTCTATCAACTCTATGTATTCGTTTCTCTCTATAACTATCGAGAGACGATACTAACAATTTTTCTTTTTTTTCTTTTTTTTTCATTTCTGTACAATATGTTCATAATCTATTGACCAATTCTCTGGCAAATACTCACAAGTATTATTATTCACAAAATGAGTTCTCCACATTTTTATAAATACTTGATAATCATCTATCTTCTCACACACCATCTCACCATGAGTCTTTAAATTCCGATGAGTCTTTATTGAATTAATCCAATCAATTCTCTTATTTGTAAGTCGTTTCCAACCGTAGTTATTTAGTATATTTTGTTTTATCTCTTTTAGTTTTTCATCAGGAATATCATTAGAGTGATTTACGATACAACTAACCAATCTTTTCATCTTTGAACTCTCTCTATCAAAAATATTCGATCCCGATAAAGGAGAATCATATATCTTAGATAACTTCAATTTTAGAACATCAGCCTTTCTCTCATACGCATCATGGCAATCCGGGCACATCAGTAATACATCATGTGAATTATGTGACTTTAATTTAGTTGTGAAGAATTTACGATAGCAATAAGGCACCACATGATGTCTATTAATTTTATCACCTTCACCACAATTAACACATCTGTTATGCATTTCGGACAAACCCCAATCACTACCATGGTAACCTTTACCATTCGGCTCAAAATTCAATTGTATTGTGATAGGATTATCATCAACCGTATAAGCCAATTCCCTTTTCAAATACCAATTAACCTTTTTCTCACGACACAGAAACATAAGTTCACCATCAGGTGATAATACCTTACAATTACCATATACTTTATTAATAGATACCAACATCATATTATTTCTTTACTCTTCAAATTATTATATACACTAACTACCCATTCATAAAATTCATCAACATGATACGCATGTTTCGATATATTACACATTTTACAACAAGGCACGACATTCCCAATTTCATAACCAATTTCATTATCTACCCTATCAATACCATTATAGATAATTTCCTGAGTATTCTTAGTTCTTGTTTTTTTAACACATGACGGTTTGGAATCACAATTAGTAAGCCATTTATGGTTACGTTTATGACTTTCATCAAACTCAATTAATTCAATAACCTCAAGTCTACCAAATCTACGACCTCTCAAATCTTGCTTCTTTTTAATAATCAACATAACACAATTTCTATTTATGTTTACATATTAAATTTTAGACACATTTATGTTTTCTCTACTTGTTCAAAATTTAACTCAATATCAGTTACTCTACCAAAAATCTCAATTTGTAGTTTCAATTTCTGTTGATTAGAATCAACATCGGTTACTTTACCTATGAATGTTGAAAAAGCTCCGTCTGTTACTTTCACTTTCTCATCAACGATGTAAAGACTAGAGATGTCTAATTCTTGTTCTTCTTTGTGGTCTTTGAAAAGTTTATCAACCTCTATCTGTCTCATCCTTTCAATTCGACCATCTCTACCCTTTAAAAATCCACCAGCACCAGTGATGTTTCTCATAACCCTATTAACTTCTCCGGTTGCCGTAGTCTCTAAGAAAATGTATCCTGGCATCACGATTTTATCTTTAATAACCTTTTTACCACCTTTAATAGATAGGTTTTTCTCCATAGGTATTATTGATTCACCCAGCACATAAGCCAATCCATCTCCATCAAGTTCGGATTTGATTCTTTCGAGTACAAATACTTCTTTACTATTTTGTGTCTTAATGGCGTACCATTGCATATTTCTTGTATTATCCATATTTCTTCTATTCAGTTTATAATTTTAGTTTAATTTCTTTTATTTTTCTTTAACCATTTAAGTTCTTCTTTAATTAGGTCTGGATGATGTTCGATTAAGTATTCAAGGTCTTCTTTCTTATCCAGTTGTAATTTTTCAATCAATAACTGTTTATCTTTCCCAACAATATTATCCTTTATTTTAGGTGATTTAGACCAAAAATCTTTTGGATATCGTTCATCAGCCATGAAGTAGTACCATATATTCATAGTACTTACTAGATTTTGTGTTTTGAGATTGAGCATCATAGCTCGTCTAGGGTATGTCTTCGACAGAAACCTATTAATTATGAAAGCGTTCTTTTCTTTATCCTCATCGGTTATTTTAGACCAATTTGATCTATATTTGAATATAGAATTTGTTATTTCTAGTAAATTACTCATCAATAAGTTTTTTAATCTTCCAGTTACGTACCATCATCATATCATACTTTTCAAGGAATTCTATTGGAAAAATATCAAAAAGTTGGTCATATGTTATAAAAGAATCCCATTCTAACAACTCAGAACTCTCCAACACCTCACCATCTAGTGGTATAGGAGTCTTTCTAATCATATCAAATTTACTATGTAGTAGAATCATATTACCTTTAGTAAAACCACTTGATGAACTTATATAATATGCTGTAAATTTAATCAATTTAGTATTGGTGAGTCCATACAATTGTGTGACAAATTGTTCCCAGCTATCAATGTTAAGCATCTACATTGGTCCATTTTTCTTCTAACACATCTCTAATATCAACTGGGAAGAATTCAGTTCTCAACTGAACCATTTTCCTGTTCTCTTCAACTCTTTTTGATATATTAACAATCTCAGTTTTTGATATCTTCTTCTTCTCACAGATTATGTCACCTATGTTCTCAGCCAAGTCTGGGTCTTCCATATCTATTTCACCAAACTCTCTAATATACTGACCAAATATAGTCTGAGCACCAGTTGCACCGATACCTCTCACCTTCCCAGTGGAGGTTTTAGAAACATACACCGATTTTATATTATCAGATACATCACCAGAAATTATCTTAGTGACTAGTGATTGAGTCCAATCAACTTCGTTTGTTTTGTATTTCTTTGATAAATCTTCACATAATTTTAAAAATGTAGAATCATCATTCATATTGAATATATCTTCATTTGGCTTATCACGGACTTGTGATAACAACATCTTGTAGTTCTTAGGCATGAAAATATTCTTATTATTATACATTTCATTTGACATAAAATTCATCCAACCCTCATTCAAATTAAATCTTAATAATTGTTTTATATCATGGTCATTTGTTACAATAAGATTTGATTCTCCTCTTAGGTTAGTTTTTTCACAAATCAAAGCAATCCAATCATCACCCTCAACTCTAGGATATTCAAGTACTTTTATCAAATTACGCCTTTCTTTAAAGGCATTATATGTATCATATACAAACCCCCAATCGATGGCGGAATCTTTCTTACGAGTATCTTTATATTTGTTATTAAGTTGTTTTCTCCATGACTTCTCTTTTGAATCACTAACCAAGTAGATTTGATGAAATGGATACCATTTACGGTAGTTTTTAAATGAATTCTCCAACGCTTGGTCAAGAGCTCCATATAATAGGTTATTTTTGTGTAATGTGAACACTAGTTTTGATAAAATGTAGTTTCCATCTAATATTAAATTAAGTAACATATCAATTATGTTTTCTTTTTATATAACGTGTCGTAAAACACACTCATCACGAAGTGTGTGTGTGATAAAAGACACAATTGATTAATTATATATTAGTTTTTGAAAAAAGTTTAAAAGGGAGAAGTATATACTGGTGTAGTTCATAAGGTATTTTAAGTCATTTGTTTAAGATATTTCTAAGCACATCGTATCTATTTAATATTTTTTCATCCATACAACAAGAATATTGAATGAGAAACTGTTTATCACCAATGATTCCACGTAGATTATCTTCCCAATTTTCTTTACGAGTAACTACGTTATGTGTTAAAATTGTTCTATTGAAATTTGAATAGCTAGTATTCCACGGATTATTTTTTTCAAAAAGGAAAAACTTATTGAAATACGAACCTATGTTCGATCCGGAAAATACCATTGTTTGTAAATCTTTTTTAATAGAAACCCTTCTAATTGTCACGGTTTTCTCAAATTGTAGTTGAAATTTAGTATTGAAAGCAGCATCTGAAAATATCATAACAGTCGTTTCCTCATGCCCAAGGGTACTGTTCGTAAAAACAACCTTCGATTTATAAAATATGAAATTATTCTTACTACGAGATTTCAAAGCCGGTTGCATGTAATATGGTAGGCTTTCTAATAATTCTTTAAATTTCTTTATATCATCAACTCTCACAAAATTATTATTACATATAACCACAACATCTTTTCCCACACACACACAACGTAATATATATAACCTCAACATCATAGACATACCAAGTTGTCGAGAATGACATACAATTTCAAACGAAGATAAGTGTAATTTATCAAGCATATCCTTCTGATATCCCCTTAGTTTAATTTTAGAATTTTCTATGGTTATATGGTTCTCAATCAATCTATCGAAATTACTAAATACTTTAAGCATCTCATCAACTTCCAACTCATTATATTCGAAATTATCTGTTGATCTTAAAGTGGTTTGGTCGATGTATGGACTACCCTTGGGTAATTCAAGACTACCCTTATCGAGTAAATCACGAAGTTTTCCATCTCTTCGCAACCGAATATCATCATTCCATAACTCAACTAAATTCGTATTCCATTTCATAAAAGTATCTGTGTTAATTTCATATTCCGTTTAAACGATGAAAAAAAATCACGGATTTCTTCCGAATCCAAATAGGTAACAGGACCATTATAAAACCAATCCTGATGGGCTTTTTGTACTGACTTGTTGACCTTATCAAATTCCTCATCAAATATTTGATGAGTGTCTGTTTCATTTACATAAATTACTAATTTTGACATAAAATTAATATTATGCTTTTTGAAAAATAGAAAGAATGTTTTGAATCGATAGTTCTCTAACATATTTCTCAAATTTTCCCTGTATATAATATCATAATCTCTTCTCATAAACTTAGGATCAAACATCATAGGTGATATAAATTCAAATTCTACATCGTGTTTAATAAGGTGTAAAATCTCTCTCTTAATAAAATTTACTACTCTTCTATCAAAAGAAACCTGAACACGTTTATCATCAATTTTACGGAACAAGGTTATCTGTACGAAATTCTTAAGAACAAAAACAACATCGTCTTTAATGGTGTAATCAGGTCCATCTACATATCTATCTTCCCATTTCATAAAGTATGTCTTCTATAATATTCTTATACATAATTTTATCTTTCTCCCTCAACCCAGTAGAAAACCCACCATTCTTTTTTTTATAATCTCTATATTTCCCAAGTGTATTTGGTGAATATTTAACATTATACCTACTGTGTGGACTACCATGAAAGGATTTATCACCTATACACTCAAACCAATGAGGGTGTTCTCGCCTAACACCATTAATATCATAATAGTTATAAAAGCGTCTATATACCGTATAATTACGCCTTTGTGACATCTCTTTAATATGTCTTCTCCACTGTCGGTCTCTGATCATTTAGTGATAATCAAATTAACTTATCTAATTTATACTTTCTTATGAGTTTTTCACGATTAAGTTTATAATCTAAATCAATTAATTCAGTTTTCGTTATTTCGAAGATTACATCAAAGGTCAGAATACCAATATGATCACCAAACATATTCACTTCGGAACTATGGAACTCCATGTATAATAATTCATGATGAATTACTAATCCTTTATCATCACATATGCTTAATAATCCAGAAAATATATTCTTAAATAGAGTTGATATTGGTGATTTTTGTAAATCTTTCTCTTTTATGAGGTATGATAGTTTTATTCGGTCTCTTTTTTTTCTAGACACATACTTTATCTTATTCGGCCACATACTAGATATAAAAATATCATTATCCGTATCGATAAGGTCAAACTCATATTGATTATTATGTACTAGCGGAGAAAAAAATGAACCGCCATGGTGTAGTAATGACATTATTTCAACATTTCTTTTTTTCTAAGGTCAGAGTCTTTACCGAACCAAATGTCCAAATAATCCTCTGACTTCTTAGTTGAATCTATTCTGACTAATCGAGGTTTGTTTATAATTTCATTATACTCATCATCAACCAATGCAGCCAGACCCTTCTTATACTTAACCTCCCAGTTCGAAATATTAACCTTCTTCAACCAAGATTTGTATTCATCTTGTGTGTAGAATAAAGATTTCGTTTTACTACCTTTCTTACTAGCAACTACTATGGGAGTTTCTACTTTATATATCATATTCATGTCAAATAGTTTGGGCCAGTAACGGTAAAAAAAGTTAATAAGTAGTGCTGTAATCGAACTACCATCAACATCAGCATCAGAATATATCAATATTCTACCATACCTAAGATTTTTAAGTTCTGGCTCTTTACCCAATTTCAACCCAATAGCACCCATCAAATTGACTACCTCGGCATTATTAACGAATTTATCACTCGATATGTCAGTAACATTCATAAACTTACCCTTCAAGGCGAAAGCACCCATCGTTTCGGGTGTTCTATATTTACGAAATGCCGAGGTGGCTGAATCCCCCTCAAAAATTCCAAGACTACATTTCCAACGAGTTTTACCCTTAGCATCGATGAGTTTATCTACTTTCTTCTTAAGAAGACTCTTATTCAAATTCCTAGCTAATTTATTTTCATCAGCTATTTTCTTACGTGATATCCAGTCTAGTATTGATTCAACTATCTCTGAATCAAGTATTGATTTAATTAACTTATCACTAACTATATATTCTGTTCCAAAATCTTTAGACTCTGTAATTAATTTCTCTTTTGTTTGTGAATTAAAACTTGGATTAATAACCTCCGCATCAAGAAAAAACATTAGATGATTTTTTATTTCAGATGGCTTTACATCGACTTTGTATTTTTTCTTGAAATGTTCTCGAACCTTTGATAATATCTGGTTCAATACATAATCCACATGTGACCCACCATCATACGTTTCAATGGAATTGACGAATGATATTTGTTGAAATCCTTCTCCCGATACACACAACCCGATAGACCATGTTTTCTGTTTATTCTCCTCAAATAACACATCACTATTATATAACTTTATATAATCCTCAAAGGTTTTTATTGGAAATAGATCACCATTGAAATATATTTTGAGTTTGGGATTACATCCAGCAATATCAATTATCCTTTTTTGTATAATAAGTAAATGATATTGGTCAATCTTCTTCATTCCGAATTTTTCAAAATCTGTAATATATGATATTTCAGTGTGTCCCTTTTTGGACTTGGATACTGATGGTTTTGACCTCTTTCCCATGTTATCTGAGAATGTTTGTGAGAATTTATTCTTACCATCACATGTTGTTATTTTGAATTTTTTGGAAAATACATTAGTAATAACTGATCCAACACCGTTAGTTCCTGCCCAAGTTCTTGATTCATCTTCATTAAAGTTGGATCCAGCCCTAAATGAAGAAAATACAAGTTCAGGTATCCATTCCTTATATTCCTTGTGTTTTACGACAGGCATTCCACCATTATCATATATAGATATATTATTAGTATCCAAATCTATATTTATTTTTATAATATTCAGTTTGGTTCGAATTCTCTTACTCTCATCGATTGAGTTCATTATAATTTCATCAAATAATTTTAAAAATCCAGGACTATAGGTAATTTCTTTTTGAATCATTTTACCATCATCCAAAACATATTTCTTTAAAGTTTGTGTTTTAATTGATCCAATATACATGGATGGTCTTAATAGTAGATGTGATATTTCATCTAATTTTTTATATCTGTCTTCAATTTTTTTCATTAAATATCTTAATTAATTTTTCTTTAATTCTTTTAATGCTATTATAATAATATGATATTACCTCCAATCGTATATTATTATTATTACAATATTCTCTTTTTATATTATCTAGAATTTTCCTTTTTTTAAATCCAGTATCACCTCCGAAAAAGTCACACGATTCATAATGTTGTAGTCCATTATACACAATACTGTAGTTCATTTACTATATTCCCATCTTATTTGACCACAAGACCATATTTTATAATATCCCAATGAAGACATTATTTCATTTTCCGTTTTGTTTTTATCATATCCCCTTTTTATTAATTTTTTCTTATTAAAATTGAACCTATGATACCTTTTATATAAATCTGTCCAATAATAATTCAAGGAAGTCTTTCCACAATTTTCAAATCCCAATTTCTCATATACACCCCCATTAAATAGTGAAATATCCGAGTACGAAATTATTTTCGAAAAATCATTATTCTTTATAAAATGTTTAAACATTTTAGAAGATGATCCAACAACATTACAATTTATCCTATTACAAAATCTCAATAATTCAGTGTTTGGCTTTGAATTTATATTCCTTTTTCCAAAAGTCATGACAGATACAATATCACCCTTATATTTAAGAGATATACATTTACCAGCATTCACACCACCCTGTATATGATTTTTATTTAAAAAAACGTTACTCTCTTTATTTGATATTTCAATAATTTCACATTTCCTCGCATATATCTTATTATGAATATTACCAGTTCTATATCTTATTATTGATTTAACGATTTCAGTTCTATTATCCCAATCATCTTCCCAAATATGCATGAGATCAACCCCTATATCATTACATGATATAGTTTTATCATAATGATATGATTTTCCCTTAAAAACATCAGAATGCCAATAAAGTCCATTAAACTCAATAGCCAATCCATTATTTGGTAAATAAGCATCCAATTCTTTACCATTTAATATTTTCCTCGAATTATAAATTACGTTATCTGAAATAGTACTGATAAATTCCCCCAATTTTTTCTCTTTAATAGAAGACATATCATTTTTTGGATAACATTGTAAACAAGAATTATTTCCATATTTTATACGACTCCTAAATAAATCATGTGTTATATTAAACTCATGACCACAATCTTTTTTTATTAATGTATAATTTCTACTTTCGAAATTATAATCAATCATTTCATACCCCAACGATTCATAATAAGTTTTCCTCTTATTTATCATGGTCTGTGCTACCTTAAATGATTGAGTTGTATTCATCATGTGATTTTCAAATCCATATTTCATTGTATTTGTCAAAGCAATTCTTTTTTTAATATCATCATTCATTAAATTAGTCTTATACCCCCATCTATATAAACATGTTTTTTCGAACTTCCGTTTGAATTCATCTGTTTGTGAATAATGATCAACTCCATGTTTATCACAGAATTTCATATATTTCTGTTTAAAATCCAATGATTTTATATATGTATCTGTTCCATATTTGTCTTGTATAGTATTGTATATTTTAAGTTTTATGATATTTGATTGGAAAACATTCTCAACACCCCAATTAATGAGATTCGATTCTATCTTCTTTTTTTTCACATTATCCAATTTAGAGACATTATCCACACCATATCGTTCTAAACAGGTTTTTTTCGATTGTTTCCTATTTGTATAATTTTCATCACCATATCGTTCTAAACAGGTTTTTTTCGATTGTTCCTTATTTGTATAATTTTCATCACCATATCGTTCTAAACAGGTTTTTTTCGATTTTATATGTGAACATTTCTTACAAGTATAAATAGTAGTATTTCCATTAGTATTTTTATAATAACTATTATATTTTAATTTTTTACCAAAATTACATATATCACAACATACATCAATTTCAATATTAGACCCTTTCGGTAATTCAATGATATTGATTTCAATCTCCTCATAATTAACACACTCATAACCAATAGAATTATAATATATCCTTGAATTCGGATTTACAATGATTTTCATTTTTAAATTAAGTAACATACTATATTATATATATAAATAAACAATATGTCTATAATGGATGTGATACCTAAATATGAAAAATAAGAAAATAGAAAACTTCTTAAGTGAGGAATATAAAGAATTTGCAATGTATTCTCTCGAATCAAGAGCCATTGCATCAATGGTCGATGGATTAAAGCCTGTACAGAGAAAGATAATATACATCTCATCAAAAGTGTGGAAATCAGGGTTGGAGAAACCACTCAAGATATTTCAGTTGGCTGGTAAAGTAGCCAGTGATTGTATGTACCATCATGGTGATTGTTTAGATTTTTCAACTGAGATATTATTAACTGATGGTACATATATAACTATTGGTGATTGGTTTGAGAATTACCCAAACCAATCATTTAATGTAACTTGCTATGATGAGGTGAGGAAAATATTTTGTGAAGGTAGGGGACACTCCCCAAGGGTAGGGAATATAACCAATGATAAATATGAAATTGAATTAGAATCCGGTGAAATAATATCATGTACATCAAATCACCCATTTCTAACGGATAGAGGATGGGTGGAGGCCAAAAATCTGATAGAAACTGATAATATTGAAAATTTCAAGAAAGAAAACCTATGCCGAATAAATAAAATTAACAGAATAAAATTAAATAAACCAGAAAAATTTTATGATATAACAGTTGATGAACATCACAATTTCATCATTGGTAAAAAATCAATGATAATAACTCATAATTCATCACTATCTAGTGCCATCACCAGCATGGCTCAGAGTTTTAAAAACAATGCTCCCTTACTGGACGAAGATGGACAATTTGGTTCATTGAGATCACCTGATGCTGGAGCACCGAGATATATCGGTACTAAGCTCAATGGTAATTATCGAAAAATATACAGAGATAATAATCTATTAGATAATCAGATAGAAGAAGGTGAGAAAATTGAGCCAAAATACTTACTACCTATAATACCAATGATTCTCGTTAATGGTGGGGGTGGTATAGCCGTTGGTTTTAAATCAATGATACTAAATCGTGATATAATTGATGTGTCTAAGGCTTGCTTAAACTACTTGAAAAAAGGTAAGGTTAAGAATATACCTCCAAGTATTAATGGGTTTAAAGGTACATATGAAAATGATCCAGAGAAACATAAATCATGGATTGTTAGAGGTACATATCAAAAAGTTAACACGACCACATTGAATATAACAGAGTTACCACCCTCTATGACTTATGAAAAATATGAAAATATCTTAGAAAAGCTTATATCTGATGGAATTATACTATCTTATGAAGATAATTGTAAGGATAATATCAACTATGTTATAAAGATGAGCCGTAAAGATTTGGCCGAATTATCTGATATAAAATTGATTAAAGTTTTCAAATTAGAAGAAAGTTTTCACGAATTATACAATACACTAGATGAACATGGTAAATTACTTATATTCGAGAATGTTAAAGATATTATCACATATTTCGTAGATTTTCGATTAAAATGGTATGATGTTCGTAAGAAAAACATCGTTAGTGAATTAACTAGTGAGTTGAGGGTTATGGATAATAGGTCTAAATTCATTTCATTGATAATCAAAGGTGATATAATTGTTAACAACCGAAAGAAGGTAGATATTGAGAAGATGATATCAAAAAACAAGTTAGATAAAATAGATGGATCATATGACTATCTTTTACGAATTCCTATACATAACTTAACCAAAGAGAACTATGATAAGATAAAGGAAAATATCAAACTGAAGAAGATTGAACTGGTAGAAATGAAAAAGAAGAAACCCAAAGACATCTATATTGAAGAATTGTCTGATTTTATTAAGAAATGGTGATTTAGGTTTTGGTAATTAAGATATAATCGACTATATTTGTGAGTATGATACAGAAAAATAGAAGAACATATCAAAACAGATGATACATTGACGGTCAATAAATGCACAATGCCTTATGTCTAATACGAATAGTAATATGATTAGTGCGGATTAAAAATACAAAACTTTATATGACGGAACGTAAAACACACAAGTTCATGAAAACGAAATACAAAATAAGCCCATTTTACCTAAACGGATTAAAGCAAAAACCTAAAGACTTAGATTTTGGAATAACACCAAGTTTAGTATTTGGACAGGCTGACAAAGAACAAATGAACAACTTGGGTTTTGCTTATGCAATTGGTTTCAGATGGGGTTATTGGGCTATTGGCTTAAAACTATTTGGTGCGTACATAACTAAGCATTAATTATATTACGTGTTAGCACATCGTTTTAATGTGTCCCTAACTAATTATTAACAAACAAAAATATGAGAACAGGTTACTTTACAGGAACTTATTATGTCAAGAGGTTATTCTATTTGAATATTATACTCTTTTTACTATCACACTTCACTACACTCGGAGCCTTACTATACGGAACATTTACACTTTCACAATTACTGAATCCAATACAATGGGTTGGTCATGTTTTCTTACATGGTGGATGGATGCATCTTTTTGGTAATATGCTAACATTACTATTTTTTGCTCCCGTTGTCGAACAGGCTCTTGGATCAAGAAAATTCTTAATTACTTATTTAATATTCGGTGCATTATCAGGAATAGTTCAGTTACTATTCAACTCTACTGGTATAGGTCTTATTGGAGCATCAGGAGCATTATTTGGAATTTTGACAATGGCTGTGTTACTACAACCAACAATGAAATTCTTCTTTGGAATACCATTTAAACTAATATTCTATATAATTGTTGTATTAGAAATATTTCACACATTTCAAGGATTTGATGGTATCGGACACATTGCACACTTATCAGGAGCATTTCTCGGATTATGTTTATTCATAAAATTATACGGATTCAATGCTAAACGATGGAAACGAGATTACTGGTTTTGACAAGAGAACAATTAAATAATGTATTTAGGTTCGGTCTAGTATTTGAGGATTGTGAAAATACACATTCCTTACATTACATAGTTGAAAAATTCGACTACATAATCGGAGTCTACAATAAAGATTTATCGAAGAAATATAAGTTAAAATGTCTTGAGAATGAAAAAATACAGAAATGGATTAATTTATGGTTGATAGAAGAAGCAGAAATTGAATCCTTGGGTTGGAATGTTATCTATTGGATGTATAATTGGAAGATAATTTTACAGAGTAATAGTTTTGATAATTTCAAAAAAGAATTTGAGAATATTATTTGTCCAATGGTCGAATTGAAAGATATTAAGTGTGTAGTACATCCAGTAATTAATAAATACATCGAAAAAATGTTATCCAATGAAGAAATGCAAAGGAAAATAAAACTTCTTATATTATTAGAGTTATAAAAGTTATCATGATGTTACATGAATTTACTTAAAAATTTTAAAAATGAAAATGCGTTTTAAAGGCGGTGATGGTATAGTTAAACCGAAAGATTTTAATGGAGAAGAAATAAATGTTGGAGATATACTGACACATTGTTGGTTTGATGGTGATTATGTTAAATTCTTTCATAAACACAAAATATCAACAGATTTGACGGTAATCGAAAAAAGAGTACACGAACCTTCCGTAATTGTTAAATTCAACTCAGAAAGAAGTTTCTTCTTTGGTGAGGGTATAGATGGTAGTAAATTATACATGCATGATTTCCGATTTAGATACACAAAAAAAGTAAAATAGATGAATACTGAATACGAGAATATAGTTGAAAATTACCTACACTTATATAAGAACTGGTCAATCGAAGAAATAAAGGATATTAAGTTAGAATTAACCGACACAGAAATAAAAACATTATTAGTAATCTGTATATCTAAATATGATGGAGAATGGAATTATGCTGTTGAAAAGAACTTCAGGAACCTTTCTCATTACATAGACGAAATGAATGCCAGTAGTGAAAATGAGGAAATATATAATGAACTTTCTAGAGAATCACAATCAGATGAAAGAATACCCAAAATATACACACTACAAGAAATAAGGCAAATAAAACTAAGTAAAGTATTGAATACCGAGAAATAATCCATACATTCGTAGTCTAAACAAGAAAACTAAAAAAATACATGGAATACAAAAATTTTCAAACACAAAAAGGTCAAACACTAATGACAGCCGAAATGGATGGGGCTCTTGTTAGAAAGAAAAACCTTAAAGGTAAAACATTTAACGTTACTATACAGAAGGATAGGACGTTGAAAGTTGAAATATCTGATAAGGATAAAGAACACTTCGAGAAATTCGATACAGTTAAATACCTCAAAGATGCTCTCAGTGTTGCTGAATCTGAGGAAAACTTCAAAGTTCCCGGAACTGACGAAATGTGTCAGTTGTTTGAAATGAGAGGAGAAACGTCAGAAGGTCATTCACGAGAACTAATCACAAATGATGAGGTTGAAGAAGTAAAAGAACCAGTTATTGGTCAATTCACAACAAATAAAGAGTTGATCAACTTTATCGTAGCAAAACAAGGTAACCGAAGACTTCACACAAAAATTGCCTATATCGAAGGTAAAGAGTTGAGCGGTATGTTAGAAGATGTAGTACTCAAATTGACAATTCGTGATAATAGTACTGTTGATTTCGAAGAAGTTGAAGGTACAAACTTATGTGATGAGGCAATGTTGGGAAGACTTCTAATCGATATTGTTGAAAGAAAAACTACACTATATACTGATAAAACGGTTATCCCATCATTGAAATTCACTGCTGGTGAAGAACACAAGAATCAGTTTGTGTATTTGGAAGTTACCACAGAAGAAAAACCATACGATGCACTTCAAGCACTATTCAATGAAGAAGAGCCAGTAGTATCAACAAAAGCTAAGAGTAATTTATCTAACTTGTTGGATTTATTTGATGATGAATCAACCGATACCGAAGAAGTGAAAGAAACAGTAGCTGATGAAGAAACAGTAGCTGATGAAGAAACAGTTGTTGAAGAAACAGTTGTTGAAGAAAAACCAAAAACTGTCTATCAAGAAATGATCGATGAGTCGTTTCAAGAAAACAAAGACAACAAACTACTTGAACTGAAGAACAGAGTTGATAAGTTACTAAAAGACAAGCAGAAACACAACTTCACAATAAAAACAGCACAGAGTCAATTAGATAAAGGTGATGAGGATTTATCGATACTCAACGCTAGACTTGACTCACTCGAACCACCATTGGAAGAAAATGGATGTGTATTCTACGTATCAACACAGAGTAAAACAGATATTGATATGGATGATAAGACCATTGAAGTTCTTACCAAACTGGCACCGATTCTAAAATTGAATCTACCGGGTGTGATTGAAGCACTTAAACAAGGTTCTTATACAATAAAAATCGACTACGAAGATGTATACGAAAACACATCAATGGTTGCTGATGATATAATCAGACTCGTAATGGGAATCGATAACAGTGGCAATGGTCAAATTCAATTGAGTGAAAAAAACGAATTCACTTATCAGGGTGAAATGGAATGGCACTTACTAGTTGATAAAATGATTAAACTTGGGTTCAAACAGAGTCCTGAGTATGATGAACTATGTGGTTCTCCTTCTTACAACAGTGAAACAAGTGGTCCTGATCCAGTTGATGAAACACCAACCGAAGACACTGTTGAATATTTAGAAGTTCCCAGTGAAGTTAAAAATCCTAGGTTTGATGCTAGAAAATTTCGTACTTATGAAAAAGAAACAATTGTTATTATTGATGCTTGTGGTCCAATTGGATCATCAGATATTGAGATTGATGATGATGAAACCAGTTGTGATTTATATGTTGGTGGTGTTCCATTAAGAGAAATATACACATCCGGGTTTATTAATATTCTATCACTTGATGAGTACGATAAGATGCTTATTACCCATAAAAATGAATTTGTAGATTGTGAGGGATTCTTAACGGGTGTAATCATTCCAAACTTCACTGGTGATGTTCAAGTACTGGCTCGTGGATTAGATACCGGAGAATACTTCATTGACTTCGATGAGACTAATTTCATCAATCATCAGAATGTTAAGTTTGGTGACCAAGATGTGGCTGTGGGTCTTAACTTCCCAGAAGGTACTAACATCGTTAGCCTGAACGAAGACTTCAGTTACCCACTACAAGCTATCAGAAATATCAAACTGGATAATATCCTTGAAGTAGACAAGGCATAAAAACTCTCAATTATATAAAAACAAAAAAGGGGATTCAAAATAGAATCCCCTTTTTTTTAACAATTTTTCTACAGATTAAAGTTTATCATCCAATGGTTATTCACCCTTAACCTCATCAATAGACTTATCATCCAATGGTTTTTTATCAGCAAATTCCTCATCTGGGCTCAAAAATTCATCATTGATATTATACATCTTACCAACATCACCATACATAAACTCTTCTTCAGTTTTATATATCGGGTCGTAAGAACCATCATTAATCATCTCTTCTTTATCATATACATCACCACCACATTCAGAATTATTTTCTGGATAATTAGAATTCGGTGTAACATTAACATTTATGTTAAATCCACCTCTAACAAACTGAATAGCTTCTTTGAGAGCATCAGATAAATTATCTGATTCAGTAGAACCATTATCTGATTCAGTAGAACCACCTTCACAATTTTTCTCATACCAAACTCTCTCAGCTCCCAACCTAGCGAATAATTCAAGACCCTCAGCGAATAAATCCTGCTCATCTTCTGGCATTTTTGAGAAGAATGCTCCTTCTTTAAACAACAATTCACCAATTTCACTTAACCTGTCTTTTTTACTTTGTTCCATAATTTGTTTTTGTTTATTTTTATATATCTTACATACGAATTACACAAATAATAACATGGATTGTTTATGTAGATACATGTTTTGTAAATTTTATTTTCCCACAATCCCATATTCGGTAATAACCTTTACTTCTCATATATACTGACTCGGTTATGGCTTGACCTGATATACCAAGGTTCTTCTTCTTATAATTCTGTTTGTGATTACGAACACCATCAATAACATATTTATAATCTGGGTTACTATGATGAGATTTTTCAAAACACATTACCTTATATAAATTACCAACTGACCAATCAGCATCAGCATAACTTATTATACGGGAAACTACATTCTCCTTTATGAAATATGATAATAATTTAGACGATCCACCAACAACCGAATAATTTTTCACATTACAAAACCTCGACAGGTTCCATTCACCAAAACCCATCTTGTTTCTACCCTCGAATTTATTAAATGTCATAATAGATACCATATCACCATCACAAAACAAACCCAATTTAACAACACTCTTATCACCACCCTGTATGTGGTTATCATATAGAAAAATATTAGATAATTTACTACCTACCACACGGACTTCACATTTTCTAGCAAATATCCTAGTATTTGTCTCACCAACCATATTAGATATTTGGCTTTTAAGTATATCTGTCTTATTCACCCAATCATCTTCCCAGATGTGTATTATACGAATACCCTTTTCCTTGAAATGGTTAGTTTTATCTAGGTGGTAATTTTTATCTTTATATTTTTCAGAGTGCCAGTACAATCCATTAAATTCAAATCCAATATTCAATTCCGGCAAATAGATATCAATCTCCAAACCATCTCGATATGATCTTATAATTTCACCACTATATATTGATGATATATACTCAAACAACTCCTTCTCCTTTATTGACACCGAATCCCCAATTGGGTTACATACTGTACATAAATGAACACCACCACGTAAACGATTATGATACATATAAGATTCCATTTCAAAATTGTGATCACATCCATTATCACACTTAAACAGTGATATATTATCACTTATATAATTTAAATAATTTTTATTCTTACACACCACTAACCTTGACCTAATATCTTCCGACTTATATGGTATTATAGAACCATACTTACGCAACATTGTAGTATTAATACGACTCCTTATCTCTGGGGAGGATAACGGACTCTCATACCCGGTTGATGTTTTATTACTACTCTTAATACGTTCATGTATTTCAGTAACCTGTGATGGGTGGTCAACTCCATACTTACTATTGAAAGATTCTCTTATTTTTTTAGAATCCATAAATGGGTTTTCAACCCCATACTTCTCCAAACAAGTCTCTTCAAATCTCTTAGACCACTCATCAGTTTTAGAATAATGATCCTCACCATATTTTTCCAAACAAGTCTTTCTTGTCCGATCCTTCCACTCATCAGTTTTAGAATAATGGTCCTCACCATAAACCTCCAAACAACTGGCTTTATTTTTAATATGTGAACATTTATCACATGTATAAATTGGATTAGATTTACATGAATTTATATTCTTAGTATACGCCTGGTTCTTAATGTTATTAGAGATACCACACACATCACATAAAACATTTATTCTTATATTACTATTTTTCTGTAAATTTTCCGGAGAAACATCAATTATATCCCTTAATTTTATATCTCTGTAGTACATAGAGAAGTGTTCAATATTACGCTTAGTTATTTTAATTTCAATACTATTATCAAATATCATATTAACATAATTACTTTTTAATATATATTAAATATAAATTCTCCGTAATAGTTGTATATAAATTATGATAGTTGGTAATATTAACTATCTTTGTTAAACAAATCAATAAAACATAATAAGAAAGATATGATTATAAACAAAAACATCCACGAAAAACTTTTAACATCGATTCAAGAAATGTTAATTGATACGAAAGTCAATCTACCTTACTACGGTGAGTTTAACTTGAATGTCAATTTTCACGAAACTAACAGCATACCAACATGTGGTGTGAATGTTACTACAAAAGGTATGAACTTCTACTACTCACCGAAGTTCTTACAGAACATGTCACAGAAAGAAGTTAATTTCGTAACATTACACGAAGATTTCCACTTATTGTTTAGACACCCACGAAGAACGATTACTGGTCAGTATGATCACAAGTTGTCGAACATCGCTCAGGATATGATTATCAATCACATCATTTGGGAAGATATCTCACACAACTTCGTTGAAGTTCCAAAAGATGAATCAGGTAAGAACATGGCTTTGTTTCTACCAAAAGAATATACTGGTAAACTTATCTTTGAAGAACTTTACACTTGGTTGAGAGAAGAAAAAGACAAGTGGGAACAAGAACAGAACGAAAAAGATGAGGATCAAGCCAAGTGTGAAACTTGTGATGGTAGTGGTGAGAAACCATCTGATTCTGGCGAAAAAGGTGAAGGACAAGGAGAAGGTGGTGAAGGACAAGGAGAAGGTAGTGGATCACCATGTCCAGACTGTAACGGAACTGGTAACGAGGGTGGTAAAGACTCCAAAGGAAAACCATCATATGGTCCTTATGGTCAGAATCCATCAGGTAATGGTTCAATGGATACTTGGTCGAAAGAACAAATCTTCTCAGACATGGAGAAGAATGAAGGACAATACCTCGATTCACACATGACTGACGAAGTTCCAGAAGAAATGAGAGAGACAATGGTACGTGATGTAATGGATCGATTAGCAGCTCGTGGATTGGCTTCCGGTAATATCGAAACAACTCTGAATAGACTTCAGAAGAAACGTAAAGATTACTTGAAAGAAATCAAACGTACCATCTCTAACCAAATCTTCGGTACCAAGAAACATAAGACTATTACCAAAATTAACAGAAGAGGTATCAATGGTCTTAAAGGTAACCGTAAAGTAAAGACTACTATCAACGTTATACTTGATACATCAGGATCAATGGGTGGTCAAGGTACTTTTGAACGAGTATTGAATTATGTGTACCAAAACGATATCGAAATTAACTTCATCCAAGGTGATACCGATGTCAAATGGGTACAGAAGTTCAAGAAGAAAAGACAACTTGAAACTATGAAGATTAAAGGTCTTGGTGGTACTGTAATTCAACCTTCAATAGATTACGTAGTTGAACACTACAACGAGTTCAACACTGTAGTTTTGAGTGACGGATATACTGACACTTTGGACCTTTCCAAAGTAAATGGTCGAGTACTTATGATCTCTGTGGGTGTTGAGATGCCAATCTCACATAACTCCAAGAAGGGTGTTAAACAAATCGTACTCGAAGAAACTCACTAAGAATTTGGTTTGTGTTTGTTTGTAAGTGGATGGTCGGGTAACTGACCATCCACTTTTTATTAAGATAATATCATCTCATATTTACTTTTACCACAATTATAGACTCGTAGAATACCATTACTAGACATGTACTGAGATTCCGATAAATCCCCTGGTAAGTTAGATTTTCTAAATTTTGACTTATTCACACGAACACCATCTATTATGTATTTATAGTCTATGGGTACATCAGACACTTTTGAGAAACCAGATGTTTCATATATACCACCCAGACTCCAATCATTATCAGAATAACTCACAATTCTAATTGGGTTATATATTTTTATAAAATTATTGAGTAATTTTGTAAACCCACCAATTACACTATAATCAATTTTAGAACAAAACCGGGATAATGTCCACCCATTTTCTTCCATTTTCTTCCGCCCTTCAAACTTATCAAATGTCATTATACTAACCAATTCACCACTATAAAATAGTCCAAGTTTCAGTGTGGATGGTACAAATCCTTGTATATGGTTATCATCCAAAAACTTCCTACACATCTTAATATCCACTAACTCCTTTATTACACACGTCCTACCATATACCTTATTAACAACTAAACCTACCATATTGGATATTTGACTCTTTATAATATTACGTTTCAACACACAATCATCTTCCCAGATGTGTATTATACGTATTCCTCGTTCTTTGAAAAACTTGGTTTTATCCGAATGGTAGTTTTTATCTTTGTATTTATCCGAATGCCAGTATAATCCATTATACTCAAAACCTATTTTAAGTGCTGGTAGGTAAATATCTATCTCCAAACCATCACGATATGATTGTATGATTTCACCATCATAAATTTCTTTGATATAATTATAAACTTCTTGCTCATTTATAGAAACAGTATCACCGATTGGATAACATTCAGTACAAAGTACAGTTCCATAACTCATCCTACCGTAGTAATTATTTGTTGATATTTTGAAATTATGACCTTTATAACATTTAAATGAAGAATAATTATTACCGAGGTATTTAATATAATTATCATCACAACACATTTTAAAATTACTACGTACAACAGGACTCATACTTACATATTTATTACCATATCTTTCAATATTTGTATTATACATTTTATCTCTAACCAATTTACTTTTTAATGGATTATCAACCCCATATCTTTCTAAACAAGTAATTTTTATTTTATCTTTAATTTCTTCCGACTGTAGTGGATACTCAACCCCATATCTATCCAAGTTTGTATGTTTAACTTGTTCAATATTATCTGGACACATTAGATTTGTAGGAAACCCACAATTATTCATGTTGGTTTCTATAAATTTATCCCTTACCACTTTCGATTTGTGTGGGTGGTCTACTCCATATATCTTCAGACTGGACTTCTTGGATCGTTCTTTGATAACATCCGATTGCATAGCCCACTCCACACCATATCTCTCCAAATTTGTTTCCTTTGTTTTTACTTTATATTCATCGGTTTTAGTATAGTTATCAACACCATACCTTTCCAAACAAGTATCTTTTATTTTCCCTTTTGTTTCTTCTAAAAACATTGGGTGTTCAACTCCATATTTATACAACATGGTTTCTTTAATCTTCTTTTTAACATTTTTGGATTGGAAGGGATTATCGACACCATATTTTTCTTGACAGACATCTTTAATCTTTTGGTTTGAGCAATCCTTATTCGAACATGAGTATTTATCAATAACCTCAGTACTCTTATTATACCGTTTAAACGGAACCTCTAAATTAATATCACAATAATCACAGGATACATTAACCATGTAGTGTGATGATTTAGATAATTTATTAATTGGTATTTCAACAATATCACCAACTGATACATCTTTGAGACCATACTTACTTGATAATTTTTTATAGTTCCTATTCACCAACTCTACTTTCACATATTCATCTAATATCATAATACATATACATTTTCTTTATATATTAGATACTATCGTTCCACCTAGGACATAAATGGAAACTAATCATCCACTTTTATATATATAGGTTAAAACACTCACGTAAATACCATGATATTAACCAAAACAATACACATTAAGATATTCCCACAAAACAAAAAACATTTTAATAATATCGGATATATTGTTGTTTCTGGTGATATTATCGAAGTTAAAGTCGAAGAACTCACACACGGATCAAATTCAATTATAAGAGCCAAGTGTGATATTTGTGAGAATGATGTAGACATCACATACAAATTATACAATAGAAGCATTTTAAAAGGGGGTTTGTTCTGTTGTTCTCATAAATGTGGTGATGTTAAAAGAAGACAAATCCTCAGGGAAACTACTGGTGCTAACAACATATCACAATTAGAATCTGTTAAAAAAAATCGAATAAATACAAATGTAGAAAGGTATGGAGTTAGTCACTCGTTTCAGAGTGATATGGTGAAGGATAAAATAATTGAAACTAATCTAGAAAGGTATGGTGTTGATAATTTCACTAAAACAGATGAATATAAAGACAAAGTGAAAAAAACTAACCTGGGTAAATATGGTGTTGAGTGGTCACTACAATCTGATGTAGTTAGAGATAAATCTAAGAAAACTAATCTAGAAAGGTATGGTTTTGAAACCCCATCAAAATCCGATGAGGTCAAGCAAAAGATTATTGAAACCAATTTAGAAAGGTATGGATATAGATCACCACTATTATCCAATGAGATACAGAAAAAATCCAAAGAAACACTACTGAGTAATTATAATGTAGATAACCCATTAAAGTCAGACATCATAAAGAAACGGATACGTGTAACAAATCTAGAAAGGTATGGATTTGAATATCCAATACAGAACAACGATATTAAAAATATACGAGAAGTAAATAATGTAGAAAAATTTGGCACAACAAACAACACATCAAGTGATATTTTCCGTAAAGAAAATACCATAATAGGTAGTGATGATGTATATATTTCCTATATAGGAAGTAGAATTTCTCTTTTTCGTTGTGATAAGGAACACAATTTTGAAATACACACTGATAACTATTTCAGTAGAAAAAAACAAAATTTACCAATGTGTACGGTGTGCCATCCTATTAAGAATACTATATCCATCAGAGAACAGGAACTATTTGAATTTATATCATCAATTTATGACGGTGAAATCATACAATCATATCGTGATGGTTTGGAGATAGATATTTACCTACCAGCACTTAAAATAGGTTTTGAGTATAATGGATTATACTGGCATTCAGAGGCGAATAAGGACAGGAACTATCACCAAAAAAAGACTAAACATTTTCTAGATAGGGACATACGCATAATACATATATGGGAAGATGAGTGGATATATAAGAATGTTATACAAAAGTCAATGATATCCAATATGTTAATCAAGACAACAACCCGAATATTTGCCAGGAAATGTGATATTATCGAATTATTCGATAACAATATCATACGTGAATTCTTGAATAACAACCATATACAGGGATATAACAAGACTATTAAGAAATCACTGGGGTTAATTTGTGATGGTGAGTTGGTTAGTATAATGACATTCGATAAATCAGAAGGCCGCAAAAAAATGTTAGAAAGTGGGTGGAATCTTTCACGTTTCTGTAATAAATCGGAACATACTATAGTTGGTGGTGCATCAAAACTACTCAAACATTTCATAGATATGAATAAAGCTGAACGTATTATAAGTTATGCCGATATGAGCTGGAGTAACGGTAACCTATATAAAAAACTGGGATTCGATAAAATATCTGAATCCAAACCAGATTATTCCTACATAATTAATGGGAAAAGAAAACACAAATCCTCATACCGGAAATCCAAATTAAAATTAGAAGTGAGTATGACGGAATCACAATATATGAAAGAGTCAGGACACCTAAGAATATATGATTGTGGTAAAATGAAATTTGAATTATTAACAAATTAACCATATCTTAACAGTTAGATATTTTATACAAAAATATCCTTTACTTCAGAGGTTTGATGTTAAGATTATTATTGTTGTGATAGGTATAATACGTGATTAAGCTGTTCTCTGATTTTATCATCATAAGCTTTCTTAATATCCATTACACTATCAATCATCTTCTGCATATTCTCAATTTTACTACTCTCAACAAAAAGTAAATATTTAAATAGTTCAGCTGGTTCTACATTTTTCCCACCAAAAACTGTGAAATTTTTCAGTGCTTTATAATCAGGAACTACTTTTATTTTATAATCAGTATCGACCATATATACATTTCTACCACTACTATGTATCTTATCGAAATCCTCAGAAATCAATTCATCTCAATCGGAGAATAATAACGAGTTTCTTTCAGATATACCATTATCTTCATTAAATTTTCTCAGGTGTTCCATATTATTATTATTTAAAATTCAATCCTATCCACATTATCAAGACTAACCTCATACTCACCACTATCGTATAAAACAGTTATAAGTCCATCATTATCAACACTCACAGGTACCAATGGCTCTTTCGGGTCAGCATCTGATAAATCCTTTATCGAACTTGCATACAAACGACCTCTGTTTTTAATAACCTTTATGATATCACTGTGTTCTATATTATTTACTTTAAAGCCTTCAAACGTTTTTAAGAATCTCATATTAATATATATATTGAAAATAGATATTGAAAACATGAAACACCTTAGAAAATTCAACGAAGAAATTAGTTCTGGTATTTATAGGAAAGCTGGTAGGCAACTTCGAGAACTTGGACATCAAGAAAGAGGCGCTAGATTGATTTCACATTCATACATAGAAATTAAGAAAAAAGTACTAGTAGAATCAGAAAAACTTAGGAAAAAATATGCACAATTCGGTACATTAGGAGTTACCATCCCGGACGGATTGGCAGATTATGACTTCGAAGATAACGGTAATTTTAATTTCATAATTATATTTGATAAGGATATGACCGTTGAACAATATGATACAGAAGATGATTTTAGAGAATATATCAATCTATATTTCCATCTATTACTTATTCCAACCGAAAAATATATAAATCACCTATTTGATGATTATAAAGGTGATGATGCTGAATTTCTAATGGATGATTTAGAATTGGGATATCATAACATAAACACATTTACAATCGATTTTAAAGTTGGTATTGACCATTTCAATCTAAGTGGAATCGATATCTTTGACGGTGAATATGGTTCTGTTAAATTCAGCAGCCGAAAAGAAGCTAAGAAATTCAAATCAACACTAGCTAATATTTTCGGTAGAAGAATACATTATCTGTCTATAAACTCATATAAAAATGACGAAACTTCTCACATAGAAAATGCATTCAGTGAATTAGATATACTTATTGATTATGGAATGGATCCAAAAGATGTTTCCAAACTAATAGATAAATTAAATATAAACAAATTAAAATGGACAATTTAAGATATATAAAGACATATGAGGAGTTATCACCAGAGAAATTAGTTAAAGCATCTGAATATGCTCGTAAAATAAAACATGGTCGTAGAGCAGATAAAATAGAAACAGAAGGAGCTAAAGATATGGGTTGGTTTGATTTCAGGTCAATGTTGGAATATAAATGTAAATTGTATGGTAAAAATCTATCCGTTATTGGTAGATTTGACCCATCCAGTAAAACGTGTTCTAATTGTGGAGTTATCAATAAAGAATTATCTTTAAATGACCGGGAATGGACTTGTAAATGTGGAACCAATCACGATAGAGATATAAATGCTGCTAAAAATATAAGAAATTTTGGGTTGAGGAACAAACCCAGCGTCACACAAAGTGGATGGTTACATCGTGCTTGTGACGTAGAAACACATCAGCCTTTAGCTGATGTGTAGTTAATATGAAGATGATAAATAATTTTCATATATTTGTTGAATCTATGGAAAATAATGTAGCTCTTATTCCAATCGAGGCTGATGGCCTTTATGAAATTGTACCAAACTCCATAAAAGAGATTACGAAACTATTCACCAAAGCTGGTAAGAATCTATACCTCGTAGGTGGATCAGTACGAGATTTCATTACAGGACATGACCCCAAAGACTTTGACGTTGCAACAGATGCTCTACCAGATGAAGTTATGGCGATTCTCAAAGGATATAGAACACAACTACAAGGTGAGGCATTTGGTGTCGTTGTAGTATTCACAGATGATCAACCAGAGGGTGTTGAGATAGCTACATTCAGACAAGATATATCAAAAGGTAGAAACCCTGAGGTTAAACTGGGTGTTACTATCGAAGAAGACGTTACTCGAAGAGATTTGACCATAAATGGGATGTTTTTTGATCTAAGAACTCGAAAGATAATAGACCTTGTTGGTGGATATACTGATTTGAAAAATGGAGTTATACGAATGATTGGTGATCCAAAACTTAGAATAGAAGAAGACCCCCTTCGAATATTAAGAACTCTACGATTTGCTTGTAGATAGTAATTAAGAGGCATTGTGTATGTAATGGGTTTTCTGGTATATTATTTTAATATATAAGGAAATGATTTATAAATATGAGAATTTATTGGACCAAAGAGGAAGAAGATTATCTTAGATTGTGCTATGAATTTAATGGGTTATCATTATCTGAACTATTTGGGAAGTATGTTGAAAAATTTCATCATAGAACTAAATCAGCAATTCGACTAAAAATCAATAAATTGAAACTTAGGCACTCACCAGAACAAAAATACATTATCAAAAGCCGGTTAAATTCTGGAACAAAGAATGGTATGTATGGTAGAAAAGGACCAAATATAGGTCTTACTAAGAAAAATAGTGAACGTATTAAGAAAGCATCCATTAAATTATCTAAAATTATGAAAAACCGCCACAATAATGGAGATTTGGACACTAAGGGTAAAAATAATGGTATGTATGGTAAGACCCCTTGGAATAAAGGATTAGATAAATATTCCTCAAAAAAGATATATGAAATGAGTCTAAATCAATCAAAAACTCGAAAAAAAATTTGGAATTCATATACAAAAGATGAACAAGACGAAGTAATTGGTAGGATGACATTAGCTGCTAATAAAATTAAAAAAGATACCAAAATTGAAATAATAGTTGAAAACACACTCAAAAAAATGAATATTGAATATATAAAACAATTAAGATTCAAAAAATTTGTATTCGATTTCTTTATACCCCAATTTAATTTTGTAATTGAATGTCAGGGAGACTATTGGCACGGGAACACAGAATTTTTTAATGAATTAAATGAAGTGCAATTGAAAAATGTAAAACGTGATAAAGTAAAAATATCATATCTAAACGAAAATGAAATAAAATTCCTATTTTTGTGGGAAAATGAAATACATAAGGATAAAAAAATACTCGATAAGATAATATGGGAGAAATTAACAGAGATACCAAAACAGCTATAAAGAAATATGGTTACATGATAACTGGATTATCCAGTGAGCGTATTTATGATGAGATGAAAAAGGCATGGGTACAAGCTAACGATTACAACAAGTACTTACAATATTTTACCGATTTCGGATTGTTTGAATTTGTATTTCCAGGATCAAACATAAACACCGACCTCATCGAAACAACTAGTTTTAATGTTTGTCTTACTAACCTATTCAAAAATGAGGACACTAATGGTCTCAGTAAGAAACTGACTAAGAATTACAAGATTGATGGTGACACGGCCGATACGATTGAATTCCTGTTAAAATTAAGTAATCTAACAGAGGATAACGCTGTTAAACTTAAAAATGAACTAAATAAGAAGAACTTGGACGTAGAGAATATCAAGGAATCTGACTTAATCGAATGGATTAGAGTAGAAGGATTTGGTGATTTACACAAGAATTTCTTAAAATACCAACCAACAAATTGGGGTAAAAAACTCATCGATCAGGGGTGGGAACAGGGTAGAGAACTTGGTCAAGAGATATCCAAACGTAATATTGCCGATTTTCGAACTTTCATTTCTAATAAATAATAATATGGTAACTTACTTAACACACGTTAAAGACGTAATAGGATTTAATTATATTGGAATTAAATTCGATAAAAGTCTTATACAAACATTTTTGAGCGAATTAAAAGAACACCTCGGTGATGATTATGACGAATATGTTGGAAACCAACAAAAACGTGATGAAAATGGACACCACATGACCATAATCAATGCTGGTGACTATGTAGCACTTGGTAAAGAGATTGGTATGTCCGAATTTGTCGAACAAGTAAGTAAGTTATTCACCTATGAAATTGATGATCTTAAACTTATGGGCCTCGGTACAGCAACGAACGGAACTAACACTACTTACTTTGTTGTGGGTAAATCTGATAAACTTACTGCCATCAGAAACCGATATGCTTTGAAAAAACACGATTTCCACATAACAATCGGATTCAAGCACAAAGATGTTTTCGGACAACCAAAAGACAAGGTTATGAAAAAAAGAAGCAAGTTCATTGACATGTTTAAGCAAAAATTCATGGAAAAAGAAAATTTCCACTTTTTAAAAGAAATAGATAACTGGGACGAGAATCCAGATAAAGATATAATACCAATCTCATTGAAGGATGATCACATACTTATTAAGGTAGATGATAACCTAATACGAGTAGGTCTTATTGAGGGTCAATCCGGTGTTAAAATGACAGTTACCAATCGATACATCGATGAGGATAACCGAAAAAGACTACCAATGACTGATATTATCGAGTTTCTACGTGAAAAAAATTGAGGAGATTGAGTTATGAAGAGATTATACAGATATTATTCACTTGATGAGTGTTTAGATGAAGAGGGTGTTATCGAATACCTAGATGAATTAGAAGTTATGTGGAGTATGATGGACCAATACACTTTCGAACTGAGTATTTCGGACATATCAGAATACGATGAACGATTACTAATCGAATTTTTCCACGAAAAGAACGTAATACCATCATCAGACTTCGAAGATGATGATGATATGGGAGATTATTTCTCAGATTACTAAAATTATATACACACGTATGAAACATCTTCAATTTTTTGAGAACCATATAGAACAACAGGCATTGAAAGATTGGGCATATGAACATGCTAAAGACCATCACGCTGGTCATAATTATTATGTAGATGCTGTTGATGAGTTAGATTATTTCTTCCAACACGAATTCTTCGAATTCTTTGGGGATTTCAAGTTATATCGTGTCCTACAAGTAGAATCAATAGATGATATTGATGTTGATAAACTTGGTAATCACTATTTAGACACATCATATATAGAAAGATTATACGAAAAGCCTTGGTATGAATCAATTGGTATAGAGTTAAATGATTATGAAGAGTTATTCCTAGTAGAAGTAGATGCTAATTATGATATGGTTCAATGGCAACATACAATAGATAGTAGACTTAATTTTCCTAGGGAATTTGAAATAACATTACAGAGAAATCCAATTCTAAGTGAAATATCCAAAATAGATCAGAATTTAATCAAGTAATTAATAAATAAACTTTTAGGACATTTTCACTTAGAAGAAATATGTCAAACGAAAAACAACTAATTAAGCTCGAATCCACAATACGTCAGAAAATGGTAAGTATCGGTGAGGGTAAATTAACTCCTAAAAAATCAAGAATTGGTAAATTAATAAATTCACTTAAGGATTTAGACGAACCATTATTTGATAAGATAATGACAGAATATAAAGAAATTCTAAAAAATAGGTGATGGAATATAAAGCCAAAGCACACTATTTCGGCCACAAAATATACATTGATGCTGATTGTGAGGAATGTATATGGCGTTACCAAGACACACACGAACCCATTAGTAGAGATGATAAACGATATTGTCCATCTTGTAAATTTTTAATGACTGATGATAAACACGATCCATGCATCAATAACCTTCCCGGAGTATTTCACGCTTGTTGTGGACACGGCATCGATGAACCAACATCAGAACCATATGCATCATTCTCAGAACATGCGAGCGATGGTATTACAATTTATGGAGAAGAAGCTCTAGATTTCTTCAAAAAACACGGTAAAGGACCAAAACCACAATGTATAAAGTGAGATTTAATCTAGGTCGAGGAGCCAATTATAAGAAATGGCAGATACGAGATGATAATAATAAACCCACATATCACAACCCTTCCGAAGTAACACTTATTATGTTTGATTGTAAACTACATAATAATAAGAAAACCGCTAAGAATATTTTCAAAGGAGCACACAAGACAGTTTGTGCTTGGATTGAATGTAATATCGTAGATGTGGTCAATAAAGAGTCATTAACTGACGAAAAAGACCAAGAGATTAAATATAATCCAACTACACAACCCAATTGGACACTAAATGAAACCGATGTTGATGGTGTGAAATATGATATTTTACACACAAATGATGTCAAAATATACATACTGGAAAATAAATTATAAAAAAGTTTGGCCGTAACGAAAAGTTATCCGTATATTTGTAAAGAATTAATTCAAACAATATGGAAAAATTAAACGTTAAAGAATACACTGAGAAATTAGAAACAGCATCCAATGACGAAGAAAGAAAAGTCATTCTGTTGGAAATCATCGACCACAATACAGTTAGCGATATACCAAAAGAGGTCTATGATATTATGAAGACATATATGAAATTGGTGAAAGAACTTCATGAGGATATAATATCACAAGATAATTAAAATAAACAAATACTAACCCACAAAAAAATAAAATGGAAATATTCTAACAAAAATAAGTAGTTTAATAATAAAGTAATATTTGTAAAGTAATAATTAATAACAATCACTAAACAAAAAAAAGATGAGTGAAGAAAAAGATAAAACAATGATTGAAGAACAACCGTTCGCTGAACACTTGAAAACACTAACCCAAAAAGAAGAGTTGTATTTTCGTACAATGTGGGCTAAGTATGGTGTACTTTTCATCACGGCAAAACCTGGTGTAGCAAAATCAGCAATTGCTCGATCAATTGCTGAAAAAATGGGATTTCGATACATGGACATTAGATTGTCAATGGTTGATGAGACTGATGTAGGTCTGTTTCCAAATGTGAGTGAAATCGATGGTAAGAAGGTTCTTGACCACGTTGTTCCACGATGGGCTGATGATGCTAACAAGCAACCAACTATCATACACTTTGAAGAGTTGAACAGAGCTACACAAGCCGTTCGTAACGCAGCTCTTCAAATCTTACTTGAACGTGAGATTGGTACGAACTTCTCGTTCAATAATAACGTTCTTATGATGGCATCAGGTAACCTTGGTGACGAAGATGGTACTGATGTTGAAGAGTTCGATTCAGCTCTTAACAACCGATTGATTCACGTTAAACACACACTGGGAATCCTTGAGTGGATTGAGAATTTTGCTGAGAACAATGTACATAGTACAATTGTTAGTTATTTGAAAGCTCACCCTGAGAAGTTGTATGTTGATCCGACCGATGATTCAACCTATACAGCTTACGCATCTCCACGATCTTGGACGATGATGAGTGAGTTTATCATTAAGAACTATGGAAAAGACGCTTCGGCACGAACTTTCCTTCCGATGTTGAAAAACCTCGCTGGTTCTTATGTTGGAGTTTCCGCAATGAAATACATCCAGTACTGTGAGGATATGTTGAACATCAGCATCCAAGATGTTTTGAACAACTACAAAAAGGTTAAGAAAGACATTGAGAGATACAACCGAGATAAGAAATCAGAACTTCTTAACTCACTTAAAGAGTTGGATCTCAATGAACTCACCCCCAAACAACTTGAAAATTGTGTTGAGTTCTTGAATACAGTTGGTGAAGATGAATTGACTGGTTACCTTTTGTTCCTTGTAGATAACAACTACGATGTAACTGGTAATAAGTTGAGAAAATTCCTTTTGAATTTCCGTGAAGTTCTTAAAACAATCCACGAGATTAACAATAAGTAATCTACTCGTAACATATCGAATTAAAGGGGGTCTTTGTAAACAAAGACCCCCTTTTTTAGTATACTTCTAAATGAAAGTTAGAATTAGAATTATTTCTGAACTCGGTGAGTTTAAAGGTGACGTTCTTGAAATGACAAAACCCGAACTTGATGGACTCACCGAAGCATCGAAAGACTACTATAAAAGTGGATTCGAGATGGTAACAGAAGATGGTGGTCATGTTGTAATACCACCACAAGTAATTAGTAATTCTATATTAAAAATAGATGTAATGTAATGAGTAGGTATAAAGACAGTTTTAAGAAATTTGGAGGAGATAAAATCACTGACATAGTAGAGTACTTGAAAGACTTCCTAAAGAACGAGCCTGGTACAACCATATCCGTTGGATGTGATTCCATACAGAAACGTAGAAAGACAGTCTATGCATGTACTATAATGATGCACAACAAAGATATCCGTAACGGTGCTCATGTTGTTTTCTTCAGAGAAAGAAAAGATAAGATACGAGATAATGAAGAAAGACTCTATCAAGAATCAGTTTATGCTTATGAAATTGCTGAATATTTGAACGAAGAATTAACCGGTGAGTACATACGAGAAGATTTAGATGAAACCGAAAGAAAGAGATATAAGTTCCATTTACAGAAATGTGAGGGTGAAAACGATTGGGTTGAAGGACATCAAGTAGAGAAATTTATAGATAATATGGCTCTCACACCATTCGAAAAGGAGAAAGAATTCAAACTAGTTGATATACACTTGGACTATAATCCCAAAGAATTTACTATAAACCAAAGAGGTAAGAAACAAGTAAATAAATCTTATGCTACATACAAGGCTTATGCTCCATGGCTGAGAGGGCTTGACTATCGAGTGTTTTGTAAGCCACTGGGATTTTGTAGCACGAGTGCTGCTGATTTACTCTTACAAGATTAAAACATTGTATGTACGAGATTAATTCGTATATTTGTAAAACTAATAGATTAATATAATATAGAACAGACATGAAAAGAGAAGTTAAAGTTTTCGGACTACAATACTCACAGAGTCAAATAGGATCATATATATGTATTCTTGCTGAACAAAATGGATCACGTAAATTACCAATTATCATAAAAACAAATGATGCTCAATTTATAGCTCTTAAAGTAGAGGGTATGGAATCACCAAGACCTTTCACTCACGAACTCGTACAATCCGTCTGTGTAGAATTCGATATGGATTGCCAAGAGGTTGAAATTTATAAATTACTAGCTGGTATTTTTTACGCTAGAATAGTTGTCTCTAATGGCATCGAGTCTAGAATTATAGATTGCACCGCTGGTGACGGCATTGCCTTATCACTAGCATTCGAGTGTCCTTTATACGCACAAGAAGAAGTACTCGACCAAATTGGTATGGAAATAGATACTGATGGTAATATTATTCCGGAAGAACAAACATCAAACAGTTCTACAAAAAAAGGTAATATACTCTCAATAGAAGACATGCAACGAATGTTGGATGAAGCACTTCTTATCGAAGATTATGTAACTGCTGCTATGTACCGAGATAAGATTAAAGAAGTTCAAGAAGGTGAATAGATAATGAGAGACAAATACCTCGTATTACCCGGAAATAAGTATGGTATAAAATTAAATATGATAAAATGAATAAATACAAAAAAATAGGATTCTTTTTCAACACATTACAAATTATATTTTTAATATTGGAATTTACTACACAATATACAATTTTCTTCACGTTTGTCGTTCTACTACTTGCTATACCCGCATGTTACTTCCACATAAAAGGAGGGAATTATACGAAGTCTTTGAAATAACGACATGGAAGACAAATACCTCGTATTACCCGGAAATGAGTATGGTATAGACCTACTCGACATTATTGACTTAACATTCCTCAGTTTAGAAAAAGCCGAAGAATTATACGAATCAAATTTAGAAGAATACTTTTGTGCCGGGATGTGGAAAGTCGAATCAGATAAGCTCACATTAATTAAGGCCGATAACAATTTCAATTAAAAACTAGTAGGTACATATCTCGAACTACTAATACCTCTCGTATATTACACTACTGGTAAAAGGACCAGACTTGGCGATATATGTTTTAAACAAACCGATGATAAAATATACGCTGGTAATTGGACATCACTAACACACGAGATATGCCATTGGTTAGTTGCTACTGAAGAAGAAAGACAACTACCAAACCTTGGATACCCAGAAATTGGTACTGAATACACAATAGATAAACTCTCACAACGACTTTACGAACAGGAAATATTAGCTAGCTATCTGAATTACCATATAAACCATTTATTCACATTACATAAGAAAGAATCCGAATACACCGACTATATAATGGAAGTCTACACCCGTGTTCCACAAGTAAAAAGACAATGTGACGAATTATGGGAAAATAACAAGTCTGAAATTATGAATAGACCGGAGGTTAAGGAATGCTTCAATCATATTAGTAAAATATTGACCTAAACCAGTCGTAAAGAAAATAAGTAAAATTCTTTTAATATATAGAACATGGCAGAGAGAAAACATATAAAAAGATTCAACGAATCAGATGAACCAATCGAAGACTTAAACATTGTCGATGAAATGAAAAAAATGTTTGGAGTACTATAATCACATTGATGAAATTGGTGTGAAATTGAACAAAATAATTGCCGACCAAATTGAACCTCTATTAACAGAAGGTAACTTCGATGAAGCCATCCAAATGGTTAGAGATTTTTACAAACCTTCCAGACTCGATAATGCCTCAGAAGGACCAGGGATGTCATGTTCATTGAATATAATATGATATTGGCCGTAATCAACCGTAAGAGTAAACAGTACCACGACTAAGAGATTCCCTTACCAATCAACTCATCCAAATAATCGATAATCGATATACCATTCTCCTTACAATAAGCCTTCAACCTAACGTGAGTCTCCTTACGTATCTGAACTAACGACTTATCACTGTTGTACTGTTTTCGGCCCTCAGCATACTGAGTGGCCTGCGTATCTGTTATTTTCCTTTCTCTACTCATAATTATTGGCACCTAAAGGGGCCGGGATTCTTTCTATATATACGTTATATACAAAAAAAGAACAAAGGTTACTTTATGAAGAGAATAGAATTTAACCAAAATTACTTCGAAAATATCGATTCAGAACATAAGGCATACTTCCTTGGGTTCTTAATGGCTGATGGGAGTGTTGCTAAGAATCGTAACAAATTGACAATTAAAATAAATAACAAAGATATCGAAGTATTGGAATCCTTCTCAAAGTGTGTGGAATTCGAGGGTGATATATGGCATAGCTCCAAACGGAAAGATATATGTGAGATAGGTATATCGAGTAAGAAGATGAAATCCGATCTTATTAATTTAGGAGTACATTCTAATAAGACATTCACATTACAATTTCCCAAACTAAAAGACAAAACATTATATCGTCATTTCATCCGAGGATATTTCGATGGAGATGGTTGTGTTAGGATAAAGAAAGAAAATAGAAAGGGTCGTGAAGGTCATAAAAGAGGTGATGTTCGGATAATATCAGCTAGTTTTCCATTCATAAATGACTTAAATACACACTTAAATCGAGAAATTAGTATAAATTTAAATAAACCTTATGGTCCTGAGAACTATAAGTACATCGGCTGGTCAGGATATAAAGATATTGAAACACTATACGATTATTTATATAAAGATTCCAAGTTTTTTCTCAAACGAAAGCAACTTATCTTTGAAGAAGCATATAACATAAGTATAACAAAAACTAAATACAGAAAGAAATGATTTCATACATAGGTAGTAAACGCGGTAAGATCGGCAAATGGATAGATGAGTTTATCCCAAAGGATATTGAAACTTACTGTGAGCCGTTTGGTGGCATGTTCAACCTCTATTATGAAATGGACTTAGAACAATACACAAATTTGAAGGATGTTATTTATAACGATTTCAATCCATTAAATGCCAACATCTTTGCTGCTGTTAGGCAGTATGAGAAATTTTATCCTCATTTGGCTAATCAGAAGTATCAGGAGAGGCATGAAGATGTTACTGATCCCAAGTACCCTGAGTGGTTCTATGAGTATCAGAAAGAGATTTTCGGTAAAGAACTTATCTTAGATGTTGAGAACCCTGATTTCCAAACGGCCATGAAGTACGCTTATGTACTCGGTCAAGTGTTCTCTGGGTCAAAACCTGAGACGGCTAAGTTCATTGATCTTAGGGGTAAATACAACTGTAAGTTTGGAGCCTTTTCGAGAAAACTGAATTTCAGTAATCACGGTAAGAGTCTGAAACGTCACTTTGATAAAATCACACATGTTGAATGTATGGACTTTGAGAAGTTGATGTTACAATATGACGGTCCAGGAGCTTATTTTTACCTTGACCCACCATATTTCACAAAAGAGAATTATTACTCTAACCACGAGTTCGGATTACACACACATGAGAGACTTGCTGACTGTATGAAGAAACTAGAAGCTCGTTGGTCATTATCATACTATTACTTCCCGGAACTAGAAGAGTTTTTCCCAAAGGATAAGTATCGATGGGTAGAGAAAGAATTTCATAAGATATCAGGAGCCAAAAAAGGTAAGCCAGTCAATAAATCGACTGAAGTACTTATAATGAACTACTAATGAACTACTAATGGAAGATAACTACATAGTAAAACATATTGGTGATGGTGAGTTTGAAGTAGAACTTAATGGTGATATTAAGGGTGCTGGTGAAAGCCTTTGTGGCATGATCAGATACACATATTTTGAAGATTATACAATACCACCGGTTGGATGGAATGTTACACGAAAAAAATTACTGGATGATTATCATCCAAAAATGATGGATGATGTTATGTCTGGTAAATTGAAGCCGAATAGAATTAATTACTAAAAAATAGAACAAGATGAGAAAATCAACAGATATTAAACGCATAGATATTAAAGAATTCCGTGAGAAGGGATATCTTCAAGAATTGAACAGAAGGTTTTTACATCCACTCGGACTTGGTTTAGAGGTAGTACTTGATGATGAAACCGGTGAAGAATCACTTGGTGGTGTTTGGGATAGTAGAGAAGAAGATGAGGGTATATATTATGATTTGAAAAATTCAGAAAAGAATAGAATTAGTATATTTAAGGAGAAGAAGAAATTCATAGATGATGAATTGAAATCACGTTCTGAAAAACGAATCGATTCTTTGGGGTTTAATATCGAAGACGTATGAAATAATATGTCTTTAAAAATACTGAGAGATTAAATAATTTTCCGTACATTTGATATATGGGAAATATTAAGATTTTCCATATCAAGGTATAGCGCCTTGTAAGAATCACTACTCTGTATGAGTGAAAACCCATACTTGGTATACCTATGTGGAAACATTGTACTAACCAAAACACCTGCATATCCTTTAGCTTTCAATAAGTTCAATCTATATTGAACCAATGTGTCCATAAACCCTCTTTTAGTAAATTCTGGTAATGTAGCTCCCAATCTAAGTGTTTTAATACTATCCAGGAACATACCGTCAGCAATTCCAGCCACCGATACTATACTACCATTTATGACTATACCATACAGGTCAATTTTATAGTAGCTATTACCATTAAAAACAGCTTCTTTCAATTCAAGTTCTAACCAACCATTCCATTGACTTTCCCCAAACGTATTTTTGAATATGTTAATTACTTCTTCCCTATGTGTGTCATTTATCTCAATAATATTCAAATTTTCCATAGTTAATAATAATTTATGTATTATATGTATTATTTAGTATATTTGTTTAATGGATACGAAAACACCTTTCTATTTATTTGGATCCGAAAACTCACAAGACTATGATGTTCTTGTGTCCGTTGATGAGATACCACGAAACATAGATGATGCACACGAAATCTGTAAACACTGGAATGACAAGTTGTCTAAAAAGCTATTAACGGGGAAACCATTAAACTGCAACATTGGTGTATTTGGTGGTGTGGATGGTAATCAATTAATCGATTGTTTTAAAGGTACGAAAGATGAGTTGAGTAATGTTCTATTCTACACCTACGACAACCATAGGCAATACTTCGACAACCCTATAAAATCTAGTGTTGAGAGGGATATCAACGAGAAGGTAATTCGAGTGTGTCGGTTCCTTATAACATTTTATTCGAGAACTGATATGAGGGTCGAAATAAAGAAGGCTCTACGTGGTGATGCTCTTATGAAATTGAAAGTCATTAAGAAGATTGACTATACTAAAATGACCGATTTTCCTGGTAAAAAAGATAAAATCGAAGATATCTATAAAGTTCTTAGCTTTCAGTTTGGACAAGTGTTCTCACTCATTGATGGATATGAAAGTGATTCATATACTAAGAACGGTATCATCAAGAACTACCCAGAACTCAAAAATATGTTATTGAGAGGTACAATAGGTGATTCTGACTTAGAGGCTCTTGAAGAACACCGTCACAGGTTTATTCAATATATTGAACTTCGGAAAAGTTCTATGAAATTAGTGGAGGTATTTAGAAGATGAGTAATCAACGACAATAGAGAATACTTAAATAAGTACTATGAATGATATACCCTACATAAGAGCATTATATACTAAGGAAGATTTTGTCTTTCATAATAATACCCAGTGGTGTATAAATGAAGTACTCTTAGTTAATGATATAATTGAGTATAAGATTGTGATGTCCAGTGACACGGTTAGGATTAAATTTGTATATGAATCTGAGGTAGAATTGGTTAAAAATGTACGTAACAAACGACTACACGAATTATTAAATGAAAGTAATTAAGGCAAAGAGAGTAAAGGGAAAGGGTTTATCATCTAAAAATGGTTACCCTACTGTCAATGTTCAATTCGAACTAGATACTTTGGAAGAAGGTCTTTGGTCATGTTATTTATGTGTAGGTACTGGGTGGAGTAGATATGAGTATAAATCCATAGCATCTGTTTCCGAATATAATGGAGCACTATGTACCGAAATACACACCGTGGATAGATTACAAACCCCGATAATTGTTGATGAAGAAGTCAAAATCTTATTCATCAAAAAATTGAGAGATAAGTTATCAAACATAAATCCAATCGAGCAAATAAAAATCGATATCGATTTATTAAACAATACTCCGTTAAAAAGTTGTGAAGATTGCTCAAGATATTACTCACAGGATCGAGGGTACTCCAACTACACCGTGGAATCCACCGATTATGGATGTTATGCTGATATATTTGATGAAACTAGTTTAACTTCTGGTAAATATAACGCCAATGGGTGTGATCATTTTAAAGAAGGTGATATGTGGGTATTGGACGTAGATGGTGAAGAACCAAAACCATCAGAAGGTTGGTTGAAAGCAGTTATGAGAGATGTTAAATTAAATAGCATACTCAAAAAGTGAGTTGGTTACAAAGGAAATTTATTGGTACGGGAGGTAGTGATGAAGAGTATGAAAAATCGTATGTTAGTGTTAAATTCGGAATAAAGTCCGTGGTTTTTTATCGTGGTTTTAAATATACCATACATAGTGCTCAATGTTACCCCGGTGATAAATGTTGTGAATATCACATCATACCCATAGACAATACATCAACTAATTCAAAATTTGTATATGAAGACGAACTGTTGAGTGAATCTGAATTTCGTAACAAAAAATTGGAAAAATTACTTAAGTAGTTTAGCCGCTCTATATTCCTTCCACTTATTAATATCATTCTCCATCAATTTACGAATTCTCTTAGACATCGTGAAAGTATTCTCCTCACAAAACTCTTTATAGTCATTTAACAACTTCTCAGGTATTCTTACATTTAATAACTTATTCTTCATAATAGGTACATTTATTTACATGTATATATAAGTAAACACACAGTCTCTAGTATATTTTTACTATATTTCTTGATAATTTAAATGAAATCACCTTCCGGAAATATAATTTTTCAGTTTTTTAAAATCTTATGCCATTATTTATCGTATATATAGTATATGAATGAAAAAACACTTATTATCAGCTTATTCGGTGGTCCAGGTACTGGAAAATCAACACTATGTGCAAATCTATTTGCTAGAATGAAAATGGACGGAATCGATGTTGAGATGGCACCGGAGTATGTCAAAGAAGTAGTATGGGAGGAGTCTTTTAAAAAGATTGAAAACCAACTATATATCTTCGGAAAACAACATCAACGAACACATCGATTAATTGATAAAGTCGATGTCATAATAACTGACTCACCTTTATTAAATTCTATTGTCTATTACAACGGAAACAATCCATATTTCACAGATCTTGTCTTGTGTGAGTATAATAAAATGAATAATTTGGCTTTCTATCTAGAGAGAAGCTTCGAGTATGTTCAGAATGGCCGAACACAAACCTTAGAAAATGCTAAAAAAGTGGATCAAATATATGAGAGTTTATTATCAGAGAATAATATAGATCACACAGTCTTGACAAGCCCATATGATATAGATACGATATTAAAAGTAATAAAAACAAAACTATGAAACGACTAAGAAATACATTACGAATTATCTCAATATATGTGATATTTTTCCTTATATTCACACTTATAGGTCTTCCTTTTGGATATGCATACGCCACCTTCCGATTGGCTTTTATATCAGCATCAATATTTACAATAGTTGTTGGTTTTTTCTTCATTGCCATTACTATATTAGACAGAATGTAATAAACCTATGAGTGGAAGAATATATCCAGAAGGTGATTTAGATGATAAAAGGAAATCTAGATATTGTCCAGAGTGTTATAGTAATAACCTAACTAGTGAATATGGTGGATTCACTTTGTTTAGTGCTTATGTGTGTATGGATTGCTCAATAAGTTTTCCCATATATAAATCATTAACTAAAGCTACTGTGAGAGAATTCAAGTTAAAGGAACTATTGACATGATTACAAAAACACTAAGTACAGAAGATAGATATTGTCCTCATTGTTACCGTGATAGTTTGGTGGTGTCATTTAATCAATACTCTATGGTTTCGGATTACCAGTGTCTGGACTGTCGGAAATATTTTAACAAAGGAGACACATTAATAAAATCCGAAGTAAGAGATTTAAAACTAAAAACAATATTAAAGAAATAAAAATGGATTATAAAATTTTCGAAAGGCACTTTGGTATCAATTATACTTGGACAACACTACCAATATTAACGAATCCCGATAATAAGTTCTGTCCAGAATGTCTTAGGGATGTATCAGACATTTATCGAAATCGATCCAATAGACACCGAAAGAAATCGACATGTCCTGTTTGTTCAGAAACTTATAAGAAATTGATGAATAAGGAAGAGATACGTGAACTCAGGTTGAAGAAATTACTTAGATCGTAATTTCTTATACTGCATTATTCGATAACATCTGAAACCTATATATAACTGAACTAGTATTGGATAGACATTTATAACGAAATTACAAATTGTCCAAAACCCACCAGAATAAATCATAAAAACACATCCTATTATGTGTATTACACCATAAACATAAGCATCAATATATCTATCTCTAACATTCCATGTGCTGTTACAACACATAACACCCCAACACCACTTAATAAGTGGATTTTTTGATGTTGGGTTAGTTACCAGCAGCCAATTCAAATAAAAATTACCACCCACAGCCACAAAGAGTGTGTATATTACTTTATTAATTATATCTATTATACACATACCCATCTTGGTAATGTACGGATCATTAATTTAATATATGTAATATGAATTTAAATTTTCAACTAATTAGACATAACTACATTAAACGATTAGTTATATTCTCACTATTTCTATATAAGACACAGAGACGTAACGAGTCTATGTACACAAACCTTATACACACATTCGTAGATAAGAGGATTAATATTGATATAGAATTAACTATTGAAGTGGGTCCTAAAATGAGTAAGACAGATGTACGAAGTGTTCTATTGGATGATATCCTAGGAGAAACCGATAAAGATGTTGGTATCATGAACCTCGTAGTTATTAGATTCACTACTGGACACAAGGAAGAAACATTACAGATAAATTTGAATGATGAGGAGAAGTATATGATATACTTAGATCACTAATCTACACAACCAGTGTGTAATGTTCTAGTTTAATATTCTCTGGTTTTACTATTTCCATACCGCTGTATTCCCAAACATCCAATAGAGCAATGTAATATACCTCCATCGTATCTTTATTTATACAACCAGTCTCGTTTATATATTCAATTGCCTTCAAATCACTAAATAAATCATACACCTCCTTAACTGGGCTATCAGAAATATCAATTACCATTGTTGGTCTAAATAAGGTTGGGAATCCCTCCAACGAAGTCAATTTATTACCAGAACAATAGAAATCACCACCAACACTAGATGGACCTCCCTCTAACGAAGTCAATTCATTATCAGAACAATTGAAATTACCATCAACACTAGATGGAGCTCCCTCCAACGAAGTCAATTCATTATTTCGACAATAGAAATCACCACCAACACTAGATGGAGCTCCCTCCAACGAAGTCAATCCATTATTATAACAATAGAAATTACCATCAACAGTAGATGGAGCTCCCTCCAACGAAGTCAATTTATTGAAAAAACAACTAAAATCACCACTAACACTAGATGGACAACCCTCCAACGAAGTCAATCCATTACCAGAACAATTGAAATCACCACCAACACTAGATGGGCAACCATCCAACGAAGTCAATCCATTATTATAACAATTGAAATTACCACCAACACTAGATGGACCTCCCTCTAACGAAGTCAATTCATTATCAGAACAATCGAAATTACCATCAACACTAGATGGACAACCCTCCAACGAAGTCAATCCATTACCAGAACAATTGAAATCACCACCAACACTAGATGGAGCTCCTTCCAACGAAGTCAATTTATTCCTATAACAATAGAAATTACCATCAACAGATGTTGGAGCTCCCTCCAACGAAGTCAATTTATTATTTCGACAATAGAAATAACCACTAACATTTCTAAATTTAAGCGGTAATTCTATCAATTCCCGATTAGATAAATCAACATCTCCGTCAACATCAATTGATCCATCTTCATTTATTATGTAGTTCTTTATATTATACTTCTGACAAATAGAATCTATATCCTGTCTGGACTCATTTATGAATTCTCTATACTTATATAACATACACTATATATTAATAGACCAATGTTCCCTCCAACGAAGTCAATTTATTACCAGAACAATCGAAATCACCATCAACACTAGATGGGCAACCATCCAACGAAGTCAATCCATTATTATAACAATTGAAATTACCACCAACACTAGATGGACCTCCCTCTAACGAAGTCAATTCATTATCAGAACAATCGAAAGCACCATCAACACTAGATGGAGCTCCCTCCAACGAAGTCAATTCATTATCAGAACAATAGAAATTACCATCAACAGATGTTGGAGCTCCCTCCAACGAAGTCAATTTATTATCAGAACAATCGAAATTACCACCAACATTTCTAAATCTAAGCGGTAATTCTATCAATTCCCGATTAGATAAATCAACATTTCCATCAACATCAATGGATCCATCCTCATTAACTGTATAGTTTATTATATTATACTTCTGACAAATAGAATCTATATCCTGTCTGGACTCATTTATGAATTCTCTATACTTATATAACATACACTATATATTAATAGACCAATGTATAATGTCTAAGTTTAATATTCTCTGGTTTTACTATTTCCATACCGCTGTATTCCCAAACATCCAATAGAGCAATGTAATATACCTCCATTGTGTCAGTATTTATACAACCAGTCTCGTTCATATATTCAATTGCCTTCAAATCACTGAACAATTCATACACCTCTCTAACTGGGTTATGAGAAATATTAATTTTTGTTGTTAGTCTAAACAAGGTTGGGAATCCTTCTAATGTGATTAATTTATTATCAGAACAAAGGAAATCACCACCAACAGTTGATGGTCCTCCCTCTAACGAAGTCAATTTATTATAAGCACAACCGAAATGACCATCAACACTAGATGGAGCTCCCTCTAACGAAGTTAATTTATTACCAGAACAATAGAAATTACCACCAACAGTTGATGGTCCTCCCTCTAACGAAGTCAATTCATTATCAGAACAATGGAAATCACCACCTACAGTTGATGGTCCTCCCTCTAACGAAGTTAATTCATTATTATAACAATAGAAATCACCATCAACACTAGATGGAGCTCCCTCTAACAAAATCAATTTATTACGAGAACAAAAGAAACCACCACCTACACTAGATGGACAACCCTCTAACGAAGTCAATTCATTATTATAACAACTAAAAAGCACCATCAACACTAGATGGAGCACCCTCTAACAAAACCAATTTATTATTAGAACAATTGAAACCACCACTAACATTTCCAAATTTGATGGGTAATTCTACCAATTCCCAATTAGGTATATTAACATCTCCGTCAACATCAATTGATCCATCCTCATTAATCGTGTAGTTCTTTATACCATACTTCTGACATATAGAATCTATATCTTGTCTGGACTCATTTATGAATTGTTTGTAATTATACAACATATACTATATATTTAAATATATAAGTCAAATGTTTTATTTATATTTGTATTTATTATGAAGTATAAAGTGAAAATCCGTGAAATTATTGACGAGGGAATAGACGAATACGGTAATATATATGATGGTTATCGTGATGGTCCTTATGATTATGCGGCTTGGTCTTTAGATGATGAAAACGATTCACTTTGTCGTGAAATTAGATATAAATATGTTGATAAAAATATTAGTCCATCATACGAAAATGATAAATGGGGAGGAAGACGATTGCGGAACCCAAGACACCCTAGGTTATCAGAGATTGATATGGATTCTATATACGATAAGCAAACTTTTCGAAAAAAACAGATAGAAAGAGTGTTGGGAGTAGAAAAAGAAACTAAGCCTACACTCGGAGATTTATATGAATATAGTAAAAGAACTTGAAAATACTCTTCTCGAACACTGTTACAATATGTCGATATTAAAAGAAGTTTCACATGAAAAGAAGAAAGATAGTATAATAGATTCCTTAATTGGATCCATAGTAAGGTTTTATGGCGAAGTATCAGAAGATACACTATTTCAAATAAAAAACTTCATATCTGATGTAGAAAACAATAAAGTTTTCGATATATCATTTTTCAAAGAAGGCGGGAATATAGATGATTACATAACACCCAAGTGGATAGATTTTACTAAATCACTTTGGAGATTGAGGAGTGTTGGATTAGGAACACCTAACTCAGCTTCTGGTGAGGGTGAGTTAATGTTCATCTTCATATCACCACTGATATATAAAGCCTCACGAGGCGATTTACTTATAGATGGTGAAAACGTTGAGATAAAAGGCCAAGAGGTCAGGATAAATGGTAAAGTAACTGGTACCGAATTCCTAAGACGAACTAATAAACTGGTTTTACAATATGGGCTCAAACCAAACATAGCACATAAAGTAAATATCCCAGCCGTTGAGTTAGAAAAGGCCCGACACCAAGAACACTGGCAAGAAGAACTTATGAAACTTTCATTGGAAGATCGAAAATTATTCATTGGTGATTATTTAAGAGCTCTTGATGATAATAGACACGATGTAGAACACCTATTTGATTTTGCCTATTTAGACTTTCACAAACTTAGAAAGGAAATAGTTAAGATATTATACTCTTACATGGTTAGTGATAGGTCATTCGATAAGATGGTTATACTTGGTGATGGGAGTAAAGCTGTTATAATAAGTAGTGATTGTGAGAAATTTAATGATAAAATTGATAGTGAGGAGATTCCGTTACTAGCCGACTATTTCAGAATAAATCAAGATGCCAAAGTTGGTTGGTATATTACATAAATTATTCGTACATTTGATATATGGACTATTACGACATAGAAAGAACAATCCGAATATTTCACAACAGTTTGAAAAAACAAGTAAAAGAGATAACAGATTCTCTGGGAGATATTCATGCAATTTTAAAAAAAGCCGGATATGTTTTTGATCCAAACAAAACCCGTCAAGAAAATTACAAAACGACACTGGAATTACATAATGCAACTGCTGGTGTAGTTGATGGATGTAAAAGAGGTAAAATAATATACATACAGGCCGAAAACGCTGACTTCGTTATATTCTTCAATGAAAAGAAATATGTTGATAAATATCGTAATGAGGTACGTCCTGGTGTGAGAATATATAGAACTTATTCAGAACTTGATGTTGAGTGTATAACAAAATCATGGGGATTGAAAGATGGTGAGAGTATAGCAACTAAAGCAGGATTGGTTACTAATACATTCACTGACGTTACCAAACATCCACAGAAAATTGGCAAACACACTGTTTGTGAAAGACCAACATTACAAAGACTCATATCTGATATAAATGATAAAGAGGTCTCATCATACTCACCTGTATATGATGGATGTGATGGACACTTCCCATTCACACACGACCTTGGCATTGTACAATATTCTATCCGAATGTTACTTATATTGGGTGAAGAATTGAAAATTCCCGGAATCAAGTGTTTCTGAGATAAACCAACTTTATCCAAATACATAACCTATTATCGGAGATAATCCACACTCATAACAATATTCGTTTCGTTAAATTTCTTTAAATGTTTCATTTCTTTCGTTTAATCTACTTCCTCAATACCTTCCTCATCCTTTAAATCTCTTAAATCAGAAACTTCACCAACATCACCCTTTTTTCTCTTCTTTTTCTTAAATGTTACTCCTATATCACCTGATCCTTCCGTTCCAGTTGTTCCGGGAAGTGTACCTGGCTGTGCTGATACAATAGGGCCCATACCAGCAGTTGTAGCATTGGCCATACCAACACCACCCCCATCACCGCCACCACCGTCACCGTCTTCGAAAAACTGTTTAAACTTCTTAATATCCATATTATTTAGTACTTTTTTATAAACCTTTACAAATTAAAATTATATCACTATATATGAACTACACACAAACTAAAGATTTGAACGAGAACGCCTTTTTGTTTAAAGTCCGAAATTGGTCCCTCAACCCAGACATATTATATATTATATTAACATCCTCCCCTTTTTGTTTATTTTTTATGTCACTTACATCACACAAGCTAAAGACTTGTGTGTTTTACGTTCCGTCATATAAAAATTTTTAGAAAATCTATAGATGGTACTTTGAACTTCATGGAAATGAAAGAACAGTGGCCTGACATTGCTGATAAACTACACGATAAGGGTATAATAATTGGTAGTAAGGCAAATGCATCACTAACGTTATTCGGTAAAATACTATTTGATAGATGTGATAGGAATAAAAAATTAATTGAGATATTAAATGAATGAAGAAACAGAGTTAAATTTAGAAAAACCAATATTTGTCGTATACATAAATGTGAATGGTCTTGGTCGTCTTAAAGCCGAGGAAAAAATAAAAGGATTTATGGATGCCTATATGAAGAATATTAATTCTATAATTTTTCCGGTTGATGGTGCTCAGGAAACTCGAATGGAAGTTCTTTGGAGGGGTAATTCTATTGAGTCACAAATTATTAATTCGGATCGTTATAAAATAGTTAAAGACAAACTTAACATAGTTTTGAAATTAATAGAAGATGGTTTGGGTGATGAGGTAATAAGACAGAAAGTTAGAGATATGCAACTGAAGGACATACTCGACTAATATTTTATAATAAGAGAATTTGATAAATACCTTGAACAATATAAATGATTATGAGTACTGATAATGAATATGATAGTGGATATGAAATGACCATGCGTAATATCAAGATAAAACTGGCACTTGGTGAATATGTGATAGGTGTTGAAAATGAGAGATATGAGAAATTTAAAAAGTCCAGAGAGTATAAAGTTTATAAGGAAACACATAATGGTAAAGCTATAACTGGCTCGATGGCATTATACTTATTCGGTCTTTTAGATAGAACGGTTGGTGATTTAGATATAATGAATTCTGATATTAAAAAATTCAACTTCTCACATAGAGATAGTTATGATTTTATAGAAAACGACAGTGGGTATTTGGGTTCTGTTATGTATATACCAAAATGGTATCAATTCTTTGAAAATTTCCATATAGATATATTTGAAGAAACTGAAATTGAGAAAATTGTCTATAAAGACCTTGTTATTGATAATCCATTATCAATAATGGAAAATAAGAAGATAATTGGTGATATTGGTAATCGTAAACACTATAGTGATTTAAAATTCATTCAATCTAAATTTAATAATCTTATTTAAAACTTATCGGGCGTTACTATCTATAATGTTATATGATAATATACCTAGACTTCGATGGTACGTTGGTAGAACATTGTTATCCATTAATCGGTAAAATAAACCCTAGATCATTTAATGTAGTCGAAAAACTTAAAAATGCCGGACACACTATTGTATTGAATACATATAGAGCCGATTGTGATGATGGGACTCTTGAATTATCAGTATATTTCATTGAAAGAAATCCATACTATGATTTAAAATTAGATTCTATACAATCTTCTAAGATAATGCCTTTGCCGTGGAAGACTCCTCATAAAAACATGATTTCCATGTATATAGATGATATTTCACCTGGTATTCCATTGAGAGATGGGTTTCATGTTGACTCTAAAATGGTAGATTGGCAACAATTAGATAAACTATTTGATGAAAACGGAATATACTGAGAGAACTATTAAAAATAAATTAAATGGATTACGGAAAAGATTTTAAAAAATATGCTACCAGTGTAGGCATTCCAACAACTACACTAGAATCTATTGGAGATTCGATTGAGGGGTCAATGACACCTTATATTCTTGAAGAAAGACAGATGCAAGTAACACAGATGGATATATTCTCACGGTTGATGAGAGATCGTATTCTCTGGGTGTCAGGAGCTGTTAATCAACAAATGTCTGACGTTGTACAAGCACAATTACTTTATCTCGACCAAGCAGATAATAAGAAAGACATTAACCTTTACCTTAATTCACCGGGTGGATCAGTTCTGTGTGGATTGGGTATCGTAGATGTTATGGACTACATCAAATCAGATGTATCGACTATGAACCTCGGTATGTGTGCATCCATGGGTTCTATAATCTTATCTTCTGGTGCTAAGGGTAAGAGGTCATCTTTGATTTATTCGAAGGTTATGACACACCAGGTGAGTCATGGATCACAAGGACCGGTACAAGATACTCGTATAACTCAATTAGAAGCTGAGAAGTATAACTACATTCTATTCAAACTATTGGCTCAGAACAGTGGTAAGACTTTCCAAGAAGTACTTGAATTCTCAGATAGAGACAGATGGTATAATTCTGATGAAGCTCTTGAATTCGGTTTGATTGATGAAATCGTTGGACTTAATAAGAAGAAAGATAATAGTATCTCAGCTCTATTGGAGGGATTCGATGAGTATCACACAAAAGAATTAGCCAAGTATGGATAATATAAACTTAAATAAGATTGTGGAAAATCTATCAAAGATATTCATAAATGATGAAATCCGAATATCTAATCGAGTTCGTATTGGCGCTGAGCGGTATATGGTTGTTTATATAAATGATATTCCAGTATCATTCAATATACAGGGAGATGCTGATATGAACTTAGTTACATTTGATGATATTTGGGTGGATATATTAACAAAACTAGAATCTATTAAAGACCAAATTGTTTCCCCTGTGATATATGGTAATTTTAGTAGACCTCTTGTTAAAAAAGAAGAGAAGTTATCATTTTATAAATATATGATAAAATACTTTGATGATTAAAATAAATAGTTATAAGATGTATTTAGATGGTGGTTCAATTTTAGTTGATACCAATAGAGGAACATTTTGTTTTGATTATCGATTATGTAGTCAGACCAGAGGTCGTTTGTATAGAGGGTACCCAGAGAAAGATAACAGTAATCTGATATCAAATTCAAAAGAACTTGAATCGGATATATGGGGAGAATTAGGAAAAGAAGAAGGATTTACAAAATAAAAATAAAAATAATGTTTAAGAGATTAATTGAGAAAATTAGAAGTACAAGAAAACCTAATCCATTTTGGGTAGGATTGATAGAAAATTGGGATAATCCTGATATTTACGGACCATGGACTACATCAGAAGATTGGGTTGATGTGGATGGTAATAGAAAATTTTTCAAATCATTCTATCTAATCTCTACTAATGAGCCGTTCGTTATTGAGACAATAGATGAATATAATAAGGATGATTGATCAAAATTTCTTCCTTGGAAATGATGTGTGTAGTGCTAATAAACGAGTATCTGAGAAAAGAGAGAAGAAGAAGAAGAATAAAAAATGGTTTTGGTGATGGAAATAAAAGAGAAATTAGAACTGAATAAATTGATACGTAAGTATGAGGGTGAAAACACATTCGTTAAATCATTAAAAACTTCACTTAATTCTAAGTGGTGTGATAAGGTTAAGGTTGGTGAGAAGACTTATAAGATATTGTCTGATCGCCAGTACGAAGCAGCCAGGTCAAACTTTTAGTTACTCAGGTGTTGTTTTATGTCAGCATTATATGAATGACTATCAGGATCACCATAATCAGGTATGTTTGGACTTAAGTAAAATGATCCGAAAGTATCAACGAACTCAATAAATATACCTTCTAATGACAATCCCCGTGTTTCCCCGTAATCGAAAGATATATCATCCAACCAATCATTACTATAATAGAATCGGTAAGTCCAATTACCATCCTCATCCTCACGTTTACTATGAAATTTAATACCTTCATCAGTTAATTTACTATCAAATGAACTAATGACAGCCTCTAATGTTTCAGAAGCTAAATCTCCTGTATAGGCATCACCAATTAAATTCTTAACTTCATCTAATAGTTCTTCCCCTATTTCATCTAGTTCTGAGTAATTATCACCGACTAAGAAGAAATCTACCAAACTTTCATCAGTTTTAACATCGGTTTCGAGAGCATGTAAAATTTCGACATCATCAATTTCTTGTCTTATGACATCAATACCACCAAAATTTTTGATAATTTTTGTTACTAACATCCTAGCATTGCTATTATCGAGGTGGTATTGGAATAGTGATTCGGTCGTTGGATTATTCTGATAAGAATTATCATAATAATGGTCCCAATCAATACCATCAACCAACATATCATAATAATTATCGTTTTTATTTATTACACGATCTCGTAAATTTTCCATATCGATATCAAAATATATGTTTTCACCATCAACTTCATAATCTCTCCATTCGAGTTTTTTGGCTATTTCCTTTATAGTAAATTTATGTTTATTTAAATCCACAAATAATATATCCAATCCATCTAATAGTGTATAACCTCTATTTGAATGTTCTTCCCCAACTAAATCATATCTACCCGAAACATATTTGTCTAATCTTAACCATTCTATTATATACCCTTCGTCTAATATAACATTCTTTATATCTACTATATTATGGTGGTATTCCACATCATCTTGGTCATACACATATGGTAATGAATTATCCTTATCGAGTAAGTGTAAACCCAGAGACTCAACTAGTTGAATTGATGATTTTAGGTCCAATGTTATGTCTTCTTTTAACGGATTTATTTTAACGGGTTTTATCATCACACTATAACAATTATGATACTCTCTTTCACTGGACAGCTCATGCTCAGATATCTCACCAGTTCTAAAATAATCCAATAAATCGGATTTTAGAAACTGGTATATTTCAATATCATATCTATTATCTGTTAATGGTTCAAAGTGTGTTAGAATATCATCTTCTGATATAACCTTACTCTCATCAATGAAAGCAATTCGCTCTGATATGAAATCCCAATAATTTTTCAACATAAGGTATATATAAAAAAAAAGAAAATCTAAATGCTCCTCTTTTTTTTTCTATTCAATCTTTTAATATTAAATTCGGGATAGAAGTTCTTTCTTCTTATCTGTGAATTCTTTCTCGGTTAATATACCTTTTTTATTCATATCAGCCAGTTCGGTCAAGAGTGTGAGAACACCGTCATTATTGTTGGTCTTCTTAATTTTCTTAACCTCTGTTGGTTGTTGAGATTCTGGTAACAAGTTGTAAATAATTGAGTGTATTTGTAATTCTTCAAAATCCATATCAACCTCATGAAAAGTTTGTTTTGATTTCTCACCCATTTCAACTCTACCAGTTTCGATATCATTACTCAATTGAGCACTATAACTACTGACTGATGCATCTACATTGGTAGGAGCAACATACGATTGTGGTGACACAAAGGTTGTTGTTAGTGTACCACTATACCCGCCAGTATTTGAATAGTGGTTACCACACCAAATATTCGGTACTAATGGTATTGATTGATATGTGTACCAATTTCTATCTCTGATTATAATTGGTTGTATAGTGTTTATTCTATTTCTCCAATTACTAAATCTAAGAACATCTTCTTTATAGAAGAAAATTTCCATCATTCCATTTTCTGAGATGGCTTCTTTAGCCTCTTCCGAATTCTCTACTGTATAAGTTTCGAATTTGAATTTACGTCCATCATTTATAAAACAATCCAAATACTCTCTTTGACCAGGTTTAATTATTAAACCACCTTCAGATATTGAATCACCATTGATTCTTATATCAGCCAATATATTTGTTTTGAGTGGGTTGAATATTTCGATTTCAAATTCTTCCCCGTTTTTTAGATAAACATTACCTTTTTTGATAGGTCTTCGTCCACGGTCTTTCGGATCTACAATCCACGCTCCCGGTATTGCGTTCTTTTTAGTTTTAACTTTCATATTACTATTCTTTTTTTTTATTCCCATATCTTAAATTCCTTTCAAAATCCTTAAAGTAACATAAGGTTACTCGACACAAGCTGATTGAACAGTTAGTATTGTATATATGAAGTTTGTTGTTCTCTGTTCTAAAAAGTGTCCATATACGAATTTGACATCGTGGAGTTATTTATATTTTTAAAATCATTGGTGATTTTATTTATCCACGTAACAACTTTACCAACAACCTCGTCACGGTTATTAATTACGCCATTATTAATATTGGATAGAGCATATCTTATTGTTGATGAATAGTCGTGATGTTTCATAGTTTCTGCATTAACATTACCTGTTTTCTCTACATCCAACTTGGTTATACTCTTCTTTGGTAAGAATTTATCCAACAATTCTTCATTGGATTTATTAAAATATTTAATGTTGTTCATTTCGTATATATTAATTTATATAACGGAATGTAAAACACACAAGTCTTTAGCTTGTGTGATGTAAGTGACACCATAACCATTTAAAAAGAGGCTTGGTGCTTTTAATATATGGTTTGAAGAAATGTTAAAATCCTTTAAATATAGAATGCTGCTAAAAATATAAGAAATTTTGGGTTGAGGAACAAACCCAGCGTCACACAAAGTGGATGGTTACATCGTGCTTGTGACGTAGAAACACATCAGTCTTTAGCTGATGTGTAGTTCATAATCATTATATTCTCAAAAGCAATATCTATATTGTGTTTACTGAGCACTCTACTCATTTCCTCTCTTGGTGTGTATAATCCATTATAGAAGTCTAGACACTCTTCATCAACAACACCTATGTTACAAACAATACCACTATTCTCATACAATTCATCGAAGAACCCAGGAAACATATTATATACATCTTGTTCCGAAACATATAAACTAGTAAAGTGTTCTATGTCTAGGTGTGATACCACACCTTTCCCATTTATTGATTTAATTGGCTCCCAATTAATATTAAGACCTCTATTATCTACATGTAATTTTAGTAAATCTTTAACCAGTTCATCAGTCTGTATTCTACTCACTATATCATTGAAGTGTTTTTTATCAGTTGTATAAACTTCTGGTTTGAAAAATAAAACGAATAACATATCCATTACCGTACATTTGAAATCTACTGATATCATTCTCGCTTCGAATTTTGTATCACCACTTGGATATTCTTTAACAGATATCGGTATTATATTTTCGCCTTTACCTCGTATATTTGGATTTTCAACATTCGTCAACATATGTTTATCATCGAATGATAGATATTCATAATTGGATATCTCACCCATCCAATCTATGTTCTTTAACAACTCTACTTCATTTTCTTGATAATACTCCTCATTTATATAAAATTGTAATTTGAGCTCATCATTATTATTATTTAGATAGAATTCCTCGATATGTAGACACATTATACCATTGTAGTTATGTTTACACATACTTAATAGAATATTATTTGTAATTTTTTTTTGTTCGATATAATAAAAATCGAAGTTGTGACAAATCGATTCTATTTTATCAGTGAAAATATCCATCTTAAAGAATACGGTTTCGAACAATTTAAAAGATTTTAAGTAATCCATTATTTATATATTAAAACTTTTAACCATTATTTATGTATAAAATGAAAGTAAAGGATTAAAAATGATAGAAAAAGGAAGTAAAGTACGTGTACATTACACCGGAAAATTTGAAAACGGTGATGTATTCGACACATCAGAAAAAAGAGAACCAATTGAATTTGAAGTTGGTAAAGGACAAGTTATCCCAGGATTCGAAAATGCCGTTCTTGGTATGAATACCGGGGAATCAAAAACAATTAATCTGACTCCAGAAGAAGGTTATGGTACAATCAATGAAGAAATGATTGTTACTGTACCGAAGGATCAAGTACCGGAGGATGCACAAGTAGGATCACAATTACAAGGTCAGAATCAAGAAGGTCAGCCAGTTAATGTTGTTATTAAAAGTATAACAGAAGATAGTGCGACATTAGATGCAAATCATCCACTAGCTGGTAAAAAACTAACATTTGAAATCGAGGTGGTTAGTTTTTAATATATATATAGTATGTTGAATACTAAAAGTGTAAAAGTTAAAATTAATAATAAAACAAAAAGCCATTATTTGAATCTAGGATATGATTTAGATAATGGCTTTTTTGATGTCTCTGTTGAGGATTTACCGAAGGCATCAAGGGTGTTTATTGATGTTGATTGTGATTATTGTGATTCAAATAAAGTGATAGCCTATTGTGAATATTTCCGGAATGTGAGTCATAATGGGAAATTTGCTTGTTCAAATGTGTGTGGGTCTATGAAAAAAAAAGAATTATCAATAATTAAACATGGTGTGGATAGTCCTTCTAAACTTGATTCTATAAAACAAAAAAACAAAAAAACAAATTTCGAAAAATATGGTGTAGATTATTATATGAAAACGGATGAATTCCGAGAGAAGTCAAAAAAAACATGTCTTGAAAAATATGGTTTTACCCACGCTATGAAATCAAATATAGTACAGGAGAATCTTAAACAATCAATAATTGAAAAATATGGTGTTGAAAATGTATTCCAGTCTGATAGTATTAAGAAAGTAATTAAAGAGATATTTATGTATAGGTATGGTGTGGATCACCCCATGAAATTTACTGATATTAAAGAGAAATCAAAACAAACCAAAATAGATAGGTATGGTGTTGGTTATACTCATATACATGATAAAATAAAACAAACATGTTTGAAAAAATATGGTGTAGATTCTTATATGAAGACGATTGAATTTAAAATTCAATCCAAAGATAGAATAATTGAAAAATATGGTGTTGAATTCGTATCACAATCCGAAGAAATTAAAGATAAAATAAAACAAACATGTTTGAAAAAATATGGTGTGGATTCTTATATGAAAACACCTGATTTTAAAATTAGTTCCAAAGATACAATAATTGAAAAGTATGGTGTTGAATTCGTATCACAATCTGAAAATATAAGAAAATTAAATTTCAACAATTGTCAAACGGATAATTATATAAATTATGACCGGAGTGTAAAAGAGTCTATTTATTTATGTGGTAAAGGTCATACATTTTCAATTAAATCTAGTAATTATATAAGTAGGTCTTCCAGTGACCTTTCGTTGTGTACGGTTTGTAATCCAATAAATGGTATTTATTCAATACGCGAGAATGAATTATTGGAATATATCTCATCGATTTATGATGGTGAGATTATACAATCTTATAGTGATGGTTTGGAAATAGATATTTACTTACCGGGATTAAATATTGGATTTGAATTTAATGGATTGTATTGGCATTCCGAGAAATATAAGGATAAAAATTATCATTTAAATAAGACCAAATATTTTGATGATAGAGGAATTCGTATAATACACATTTGGGAAGACAATTGGGTAAATAATCGAATAATAATTGAGAGTCAAATAAACAACATCGTTGGGAAAACCAAAAATAAAATATATGCTAGGAAGTGTGAAATTGTGTATATTGATAATTGTACTGAATTTATGAATACGAATCATATTCAGGGTATGGATAGGAGTAATATAAAGGTAGGACTAATCTATTTGGGTGAAATCGTATCTATAATGACCTTTAATAAATTAGAAGGTCGTAAGAAATTACCGGGTAGTGAGTGGAATTTATCTAGATTTTGTAATAAAATAAATATATCTGTTGTTGGTGGAGCATCTAAACTACTAACCAATTTCATAAAAGATAATAATGTAACTCGAATAATAAGTTATTCTGATAATGATTGGTCTGTTGGTAATCTTTACAAAAAACTAGGATTTGAAACAATTAATAAATCAAATCCGGATTATAAATATGTTGTTGGTGGTGTTAGAAGAAACAAACAAAACTATAAGAAATCTAATATGGGTATACACAACCAAAAGATAACGGAGAGAGAACATATGTCGGGTCTTGGATATTATAGGATTTGGGACTGTGGTAAAACAAAACATGAAATGTTTGTAAAACTTAAATAATTTATCCGTATATTTGTGTATGTCAAAACGGAAGCTGTGAAAGCCGTCTTACCTAATGACCTTGAAATAAAAAATAATACTCTGGATAATCATTTCCATCCCTAACGGGAGTGAAGGAAACCAGAGTTCCACATTTAGGGATGTGGTTTGGGTAAAAAACCACCCTGTGACACCGCAGGTAATGTCTGACACACATTAAACAAGAAAGTGTTAGTGTTATAGAATTTGTGAATTCTCAAACATGTTTAAATCCGAAAGAACTTTTCTCACACAAAAGGACTTTCGGATTTTTTTTGATATAATAAATGATATGATTGTTGCAGTTAATATAGGTTACTCGTTCATGGATACCCAACATGTTTTAAATATGTCTCCACATATATTCAATGTCGTAGATTTTAAAGAATTTAAGGAAATAGCTAGAGATAGTTTACCTATTGTATTATCCTGGGGTGTGGATTACCATGTACCATTATCATCACTAACTCTATGTATATGTGTACAAGAAGAGGATATCGATTTGGAATGGAATTATATGATTAGATGTGAAAACATAAAAGGATTTAATCCATATAAAGATATGTCTATTGATGAATTTAAATCTTTTTATAAAGGTTATAGTAGATCACAAAAAATTAAAGGAATAATAGGTGAAAGGATTTGACACATCGAAGAAATATGAAGTTCTTTGGAAATTAATAAACAAGGGATATATAATACCAGCATGGATGCCATATCCGGATAGTGATATAGATGATAAACTATTTGATATGGTTGAGATTAAAATCAATAAATACATGAATAAATATTCAATAGGATATCGTGGTAAGGAGTATGAGCAATCAGAACAAAGGTGAGTGTATAATACCACAGGCGAAAGAATTAGAAACTGGTGATGAAATTGATACACTAGTGTATATGGGTGGTAGGCTTGGTGGAACACTTCGTATATTTAATAATTGTGTAGTAATGAGTGTCGAAGTTATTATGGGACATATAGGCAATGAACAGTGTGAAGTTAAATTCAGATATGATAGTCAGGTACCAGTGGTGGAAACAGAAAGAACCCTTATGAACTTGATGAGAGGTCCGAAATTAGAATACTTACTGGATATGAATGATGAAATATCGATATTCAAAAAATAAACTTGAACTTAAAATCAATTGGGGAATTTAGCTATTCTTTCCTCTACTTCTTCTATAGACTTAACCTGCTCAATAGCTTCTTCTGATCCATTCTCTCTGAGTTTAATAATCATTTCTTGTGGCATACTATCTCTATTTTTTTCCCATTCAGAACCCTCACCTTCAGGAAATAATATAGTAGCCCCTGTTGTGATTTCTTCAGATCCCAGTTCATATAATCCATCAAGTGTAAAACCATCAAAATTTTCCATATCATCATCATCAAAGTCTTCATCATCATCAAAGTCTTCATCATCGAATTTTTCAAATAATTTTAAGTATTTCATAAACTATATATTGTTTTACAAAAGTGTATTTTTATAATTTGAACACTTTATTAAGAACAAATCAATTAATTTTCGAAAAAAATAAACTTTTCCCTTGTCAGTTCATATATAATACATATCTTTGTAGAACAAATTTATATGACGGAACGTAAAACACACAAGTCTTTAGCTTGTGTGATGTAAGTGAAATAAACAAAAAGGGGAGGATGGTAATATAATATGTCTGGGTTGAGGGACCAATTTCGGACTTTAAACAAAAAGGCGGTGAGGCGTTCTCGTTGGAGAAGTCTATGAAACGTTGAAACACACAAAT
>Ga0208646_1000061_pt1 | contig 73794 bp, 63 predicted proteins | sample AntAceMetag02UK8_FD_184762 | JGI IMG/M metagenome (GOLD analysis project Ga0208646, IMG submission 184762) | Saline lake microbial communities from Ace Lake, Antarctica - Antarctic Ace Lake Metagenome 02UK8 (SPAdes) (version 2) | ecosystem: Environmental > Aquatic > Non-marine Saline and... | reverse complement strand
ATCAAGTTGTTGTAATTCCTCTAGCAATGCCTTTCGTTCATTTGCGGAAAGTCTCGTAAAGTATGATTTTATTGACCCCTTCTCCATTCCTCTAAGTTACTAATAATAGCTATTCTAAACTAGAGCCAACATTTTTTAATATCATCACATATACTGTAAGAGAAGATGGGATATAGGATTGAATGATTAACAATTTTGAATTTATTTCCTCTGTACATTTTGCCGAAGCAATGCTATTTGGTCGATTCTAAATGAAAACGATTCTTTGGTTCTGAAAGAATTTTGAAATTTCACTATGAGTAAAAAGGAACACTTACCCTCCGCGTTAAGCCAAAGAAAATTGTCATTTTGAGACATCTTTTGAAGTGGCTCTTAGTTGTACAATACTTTCTATCACTTCGTTCTAACAAGTATTCCAAACTTGAGAATTTGGCTAAAACAATGCTTTATGTAACTGAATCAATGCTTTGTTTTTGAGGTCTGAATGAATGAGTACCGAAATATTGTTTTTGCTACCACCGTAGGAAATCATTCGAATAGGGATCTCATCCAATGCTTGGAAAAGTCTTTTGCCAACACCTTTTCTTTCAGCAATAAGATCTCCGACAATACACACGATTGTTTGTCCCTTATCCACCTCAACCTTACCGTATGCAGCCAACTCGTGGATAATAGGAGCCAAGTAGGTATCATCGTCTATGGTCAAGGATACTGCAATTTCCGATGTGGTAATCATGTCTATTGATGTTTTATAGTTTTCGAAGATCTCAAAGACGCGTCTGAGAAAACCATAAGCCATCACCATTCTACTTGATTTAATCTTAATGGCCGTGATACCGCTTTTCGCTGCTATGGCCGTGACAATGTTTCCAGAGCTTTCTTGTGAGATTAAAGTACCCTCAGCATCAGGCTTCATGGTGTTTTTGATCCTGGTGGGAATATTATGAAGGTGGGCAGGCACAATACATTGTGGATGAAGCACTTTAGCTCCAAAGTAAGCGAGCTCACTGGCTTCTTCAAAACTTAGATGAGACAAAGGGCTGGTGTTATCAATAATGCGAGGATCATTGTTATGCATACCATTAATGTCAGTCCAGATCTGTACTTCTTCAGATTGGGTGACCACACCCATAATTGTGGCTGTATAATCACTGCCTCCGCGGGCAAGATTGTCTAACCCTCCTGAATGGTTCCTAGCAATGAAACCTTGTGTGATCAATACCTCAGCGTTATTTTCTTTAGTCAGGTTGTTGTACTTCTGTGTAGTCAGGGCAATGTCTGGTTCTCCGTTTTTATCAAGGCTCATAAAATCTTGGGCCATAAGAAGGCTTGATTCAAGCCCCTTTTCAATCATTAAAGTTTGAAATATGCGGGTAGATAGAAGCTCTCCCTGTATGACCAAGAGCTTATATAATTGTTTGTTATAACCTTTTGAAATAAAAGTCTCAATATTTGAGAACACTTCCTTGATGTAATTGGAAACATCATCGATAAGTGCGGCGCTTTGAAGTATTTCGGAGACAAATGCTAAATGTTTCTCTTGAAGTTCGCTTACTTTTTCCTGCGCATCATCTCTCTGAAAATTTTCACACAAATCATTGACAGCCACAAGCCCATTAGTTGTCCCAGAGAGCGCGGAGAGTACGATGAGTCTTCTACCCTTAGTCTTTTGAACAATATCTGCCACGTTGAGCATGGAGGAAACACTTCCTACCGATGTACCACCGAATTTCAAAACCTTCATGTTGATGCTTGTTAAGCGATGACTCCTTTTAAGTCAAACCTGTAAAATATTAATTTTTAATGTCAACAACTTGTCGGGGTGGTTGTCGCTTGTCGGGGTTATTTTATTTGTTGTTTTAACTGGAGCATTTTCAAAGCGGCTGCTGCTGCTTCATCTCCTTTATTGCCATGTTTTCCTCCTGCTCTGTCTAGGGCTTGTTTCTGTGTATTTGGGGTTAGTACACCGAAGATTATGGGCTTATCATATTTTAATCCAACGTTGGTAATGCCGTCAGCAGAAGCCTGGCAGATGAAATCGAAATGCCTTGTTTCGCCCTGAATGACACAGCCCAAGCATATCACAGCGTCAATTTCTTCTCGCGCTGCAGTCCATTGCGCTGCTAGCGCAAGCTCAAAGACCCCTGGCACGTCATAACGAACAATTGCCTGATCAGACATTCCAGACGACTTTAAAGTGCTTACAGCGCCTGCGTAGAGCGCCTCAGTAACTTCTTCATTCCATTCGGAAACTATGATGGCTATTTTAAATGAGCCAGCGTTTTTAATTCCCGAAAGGTTATTGTCGCTTAAGTTTTTAAGAGTTGTTGCCATAGCATAAAAAAAGGGATAAAGACTTTTGCCTTTATCCCTTACTTATTTTAATTATTGTAAAGTATTATTCAGCAGCCAAACCATCAAGTCTGGCTTTGTGTTTTTGTGCGTCTTGGGAAAAAGAAGAGTTCTTGTATTCAGAAACAATCTTCCCATATGCATCAGCCGCAGGTTTATATTTCCCTTGAGCTTCAAAGTTCACGGCCAGTTTTATTAAATAAATCGGGGTGAATTCTGCATTTGGTTTGTAGTCAGCGGCTTTCTTATATGCAGCTTCAGCAGCAACATAATCATCCAGCTCTGAGTACGCATCGCCAGTGAGCGCATAAGCCCTGGCTTGAATCAAATAATCATTACTACTGAATTGCGCTAGATATTTTGAAGCATTCTCAAAATCACCTAATTGCAGAAATGAAGTACCTGCATAATAATTAGCGAGGTTTGCTGCATCAGTTCCACCATAAGTATCAATAATTTCTAGGAAGCCATAATTATTACCATCTCCATTCAATGCTTCTCCTAAGCTATCTGCTTCAAAATAAAAGACCGCTTGAAACATTTCTTGCTGCGCTTCATTGTTCTGGTTACCGATATAATATCTATAGCCTAGAAATGCTACAATGATCAAAGCTAATACTCCGCCAATACCAAATACGAGGCTTTGGTTTTTCTTATCATTAAAAAAGTCTTCAGCCTTGCTTGCAAGAGCATCTGGATTTTCGATGAGTTCTATCCCCTCTTCTTGCTTAGTTTTTGTTTTCGCCATTTCGGATTAAAATTTAAGACCGCAAAGATAGTAGTTTTGTTTAATCTATCACAAACGGATAATCGTCTTGTGCATAAACGTCTGTATACGCATCTGAAGCAGGAGGAAATTCAGATTTTTCTGCAAACTCAACAGCTTTCACTACATTAGCTTTTAGTTGCTTGTCTATTTCCTTCAACTCTTCTTCTGTGGCATATTTCTTATCAAGGATTACTTCCTTGACTTGCTCTATAGGATCTCTTCCTTTGTATTCTTCCACCTCTTCTTTGGTTCTATACTTGGCAGGATCAGACATTGAGTGACCTTTATATCTGTAAGTTCTAAGTTCAAGCAAAGTTGGACCGTCACCTTTTCTAGCTCTTTCCGCGGCTTCTTCAAATGCGTTGTGAACTGCCTCTACTGACATAGCGTCCACGGGAGAAGACGGCATATCATACGCTTCACCCAATTGATATAATTCAGTAACGTTGGAGGATCTTGCTACCGAAGTACCCATGGCATAGCCATTGTTCTCAATTGCAAAGATCACAGGAATCTTCATCGTCATGGCCAAGTTCAATGCTTCATGAAAAGCACCTTGCCTCACCGCACCATCACCCATATAGCAAACACAAAGGTTGCCTGTCTCATTGTACATTTCTGAGAATGCAATGCCAGTACCTAATGGCACTTGCGCACCAACAATTCCATGTCCACCGAAAAATCCGTTTTTCACGTCGAACATGTGCATGGACCCACCTTTTCCTCTGGAAAGACCAGTTACTTTTCCGAAAAGCTCGGCCATTATTGCGTTGATTTCAGAGCCTAATCCTATTGGATGTGCGTGATCTCTATATGCGGTAATGTATTTATCTCCGTCTTGTAAAGCAGAGACTGCCCCAGCAACACAAGCCTCCTGTCCGATATACAAATGACAGAATCCTTTGATTTTTTGTTGACCATAGAGTTGGCCAGCCTTTTCCTCAAATCTTCTCATTAATAACATGGACTCATACCAAGCCATGTACTGTTCCTTACTGAAAGTCTTTTTTGATTTTGTTTTAGCCATTTTAAGAATTGCTTTGTGCCTTCGTTAGTTTTGTGTTCGCTGTTCGCTAAGACTAGCGAAATTAAGTCAATTTGATCAAAATAATGATCCTTCGTCATTTAGAACTTTCTTTCTTTAAAAATTATCCTAAAGCGATACTGGATTTCCAACCGGGAATCAACTGTATTGTTGGGAAAAATGGAATGGGAAAAACCAATCTGCTTGATGCTATGCATTATTTATGCATGACTAGAAGTGCCATTAATACGATTGATAGTCAGAATATTCTTGATGGGGAAAAATATTTTGCGATTAATAGTAAAATCGAAGCAGAAAAAACGATTCGAATTAATTGCTATTTCGAAACCGGTAAAAAAAAGGTAATTAAGGTCAATGGCGCTGAGGTAGAAAGACTCAGTGATCATATCGGGAAGATTCCATGCGTGCTGACGACTCCAGATGATAATGAAATCATAAAAGAAGGAAGTGAGGTAAGAAGGAAGACTTTTGATGCCATGATTTCACAATCGAATCGGCATTATTTAGGCTTAATTATTCAGTATGGCAGTTTGTTGAAACAGCGCAATGCGTTTTTGAAGCAAAATGACGGTCGGATGAATCTAAATCGGAAGCTTTTGGAAACGTATGATCAGCAAATGCTTCCATTAAATCAGGAGATTGCGCAATTGAGAAGAAAGTTTTTGGTAATTTTTACTCCCTATTTTCAAGAGAATTATTCTTCCATCTTTGCTGGTGGGGAAAAGGTATGTATAGCTTATAAAAGCGACTGTATAAAAGAAGATTTTAAAGAGATATATCAAAAAGCCCTCGAAAAAGATGTGGTAACCCAACGAACGAATGTAGGTTGTCATAAAGACGATTTTGTTTTTCGATTAAACGAGAAGCCCGTTAAAAAATTTGGTTCTCAAGGGCAACAGAAATCGTTTATCATTGCACTAAAGCTTTCTGAATATGATTTTTTAAGATCAATCAAAAAACAGGATCCATTGTTATTGCTCGATGATTTGTTTGACAAATTGGATGATGAAAGAATTGAACAAATTATTCGTTTAATTGGGAACAAGGAAAGGTTTTCACAAGTCTTTATTACTGATGCACGTAGAGATAGGTCGGAAGCACTATTGGCAAAAAGTGGAGACGTGCATTTTTATGAAATAACCAGTGGCTCGGTAAAAAAAATATGAACAAAGACAATACGCATACGTTTTCTTCGGCATTTCAAAAATTTTTGAAATCTGAAAACCTGGAGCAAAAGTTCAAGGAGAAGCAGCTAGTCACCTATTGGGAAAAAATCATGGGTAAGACCATTGCATCGCGAACGACAAAGATTTTCATCAAGAATAAAATGATGTTTGTTTATTTATCCTCAGCGCCGCTGAAACAGCAAATGACGACTTCCAAAGAAAGTGTGCTCAAGTTGATCGAAGAAGAGCTTGGCGCAGGTGTGGTAGACGATGTACGGTTTTTGTAAAAAATTATTCAGTGTTTTTAATAAGCACTGCTGAAGTCTGATTTTCTAGATTATTCAAAAGCAAGAAGTTTTTTCTAATTTCGAAATGCACTGAATCAACACCCACGAATAATCTGTATTGCGCATCATAGAAATCCGAGATTTCTTGATTATCGGGAAAAGTAAGCAGAAAGAAACAAGCATCATTGGTACCATATCAATCCTCATAAATAATAGCTTCACAACCTCCCAATTCTCCGGAAACGTAAATGGAATGGAAGTACATGTTCTGATAATTAATTTCACATGGAGGCAACAATGTATCACCGTCGAAAGTGATATACTCAAACGGCCAGTGATCTAAGAGAGCTAAATCGGAGGATGTTGAGTCTGGGATTTCTTGACAATGTTCGATTACATCGAACGTTAGAATTTCGACTTTATTGAGTTCTCTATCATCAACAAGGTCATCATCAACATAAGCGTCCACGATAGCGTTTTTGTCGTTCGGAAATGAGTCAAGTTTTTCATAGTCACAAAAAGGGTATTGAGTATATTCCAATCCGTCAAAGACAGTTACCCCGTAATTATAAAACACGGTATCCTGAATCAAACTATTTATAGGAGTATATTGATAGAATCGAAATTCAACTTCTTGTATTTCGATTTCCTCTGAATTTCCTCTGATTATTGTTATGACTAAGACTAAAAAAGGCTATTCGCATACTGGGGATTTATTTCAAAGGAATTAACCAGCCAATGTAGTAGTTGAAGCCTACTTCGTTGCTATCATCTCTTCTCCCGAAACCAGGAATGTCATAGGGTAGCAGTTGATCAGAGGTGAGTGGTTTTCGTTGTATTTTATAACGAACCGTATAGCCCATGGTCATTCTTTTGCCAATTTTAGCCGAGAGTCCAGTCGTTATTTCTAGCCATCGAGTACTTTGTCTGTTTTCTTCTATGTTAATTATGGAGCCAAAGAAGTCATTGGTTTCATAGCTAAAGCTGTTGTCAAACGTGGACTGGGCGTAGCGCAAACCAAAGGTCATTTCTAATCCGTCCTTCGCGTTTTTGAGGAGATTTATCTCGGGACCAATTCTAAAATACTGTCCCTTATTGTTGTAATCATAGTTTGTGCCTCTCTTGGTGCGTTGCGATCCATATTCAAAATGTAGTCGATATTGATTGAAAAGGACAGACGTTTGAATTTCAAACCCTGATTTTTGAGCGGGCACAAATACATTTCGGCCTAAAGGGATCAAATCTAAGTTTACCCTAAAAGCAATAGAAGTAGAGTCCTCCGATTGCATTGAGCTTTCTTCCTGGCCAAATGCGCCAATAGAGAGAATAAAAAGAAAGAGACTAAAGGTATATTTCAAAATTGGTAGGTATTTGTTCATCAACAATATCGCTGATTACAGCAACAGAATCGAAATTGGTACTTAAAACCTTAAGATCAAAAAACCGGATACTTGGATCACAGTCTGGGGAGAATAGATAGTAGATTACATCGTAGGATAGTACCAAGTTATAATCCGTAGAATCGGTACCAAAAATATAAGTGATAGTTGTGTCAAGCGGATCCAATGGAAGAATACTTTGAATGGAATCGGAAGTCACTCCAGGGGTGATAAAAGTGAATCCTGTTGAGTCATATGCTGTGCTATCGGAACTTCTAAAGAATCCAAGCGTAAAGCCCTCCCTGTTTGGCTCCAACTGACATTGCTCTATTTCATTGCAACCCCAGATCACTATTATTAAAACCAGTACAAGATTTCGTATTTTCATAAAGCTTACAAAGGTATAACACCCAATCGATTGAACTTATTATAGTGAGGTATTTGTATTTCTAGGCGCACAAAATTCAAGCGTTCTTTACGCTTCTACTAGTCAGATGAAGTGAAGAATGTTCATCTGTAGTAACTTTGCGCCAAATTACAAGGGGATGAAAACAAAGGGACTTAAAAAAGATAAGGTAAACATCGTCACACTTGGTTGCTCTAAGAACCTGGTTGACTCTGAAGTGATGTTAACTCAGTTTAAAGGAAACGAGATTAATGCTGTTCACGAATCAATGGAGGACGACTCCAACATTGTGGTGATCAATACGTGTGGCTTTATTGATAATGCAAAACAGGAATCTATTGATACGATTCTGAGATATGCGGATGCAAAAGACGAAGGTTTGGTGGAAAAAGTATACGTCACAGGATGTCTTTCTGAGCGATACCGAGAAGATCTAATGAAAGAGATTCCACAGATAGATGCTTGGTTTGGCACCATGGAGCTGCCTTTATTACTAAAAAAGTTTAATGCAGATTACAAAACGGAATTACTCGGTGACCGAATTATTACCACTGCTCGGCACTTCGCATATTTAAAAATCTCGGAAGGTTGCGATCGTCCGTGTAGTTTTTGTGCTATTCCTTTGATGCGGGGTGGGCACGTCTCCAAGCCGATAGAGCAAATAATCAAAGAAGCTCAGTCTTTAGTAAGAAATGGAACGAAGGAAATACTTCTTATCGCCCAAGATTCTACTTATTATGGTTTAGATATTTATAAGAAGAGAAATTTGGCGGAATTACTAGATCGGCTGTCTGATGTAGAAGGGTTGGAATGGATTCGTCTTCATTATGCTTTTCCAACGGGTTTTCCTGAGGACATATTGGATGTGATGGCCAGCAAGCCTAACATTTGCAACTACTTGGATATTCCATTGCAGCACGGTTCTACATGCATGTTGAAATTAATGCGTCGCGGAACTACGCGTGAGAAAACAGAGGAACTGATCCAAAAGATCAGAGCAAAAGTGCCCGGTATAGCGCTAAGAACTACGCTAATTGCGGGTCATGCAGGAGAGACTGAAGAAGACTTTGCTGACATGCTCGATTTTGTAGAAAAGTCACGTTTCGAAAGACTGGGTGTTTTTCCTTATTCTCATGAGGAAAACACACATGCATATAAGCTGGAAGACAATGTGCCACAAGAAATAAAACTTGAGAGGGCTGAACGAGTTATGGAGATGCAAGAACAAATCTCCGACGAGATCAATCAAGAAAAAGTAGGTAAAACCTTCAAGGTATTGATTGACAGAATGGAGAGTGGCTTTTATTATGGTCGCACTGAACATGACTCGCCCGAAGTGGACAATGAGGTATTGATCGATGCGAAAAAACATTATTTAAGAGTTGGAGGTTTTGCTAATATAAAAATTGAAAACGCGACTGCCTTCGATTTGGTGGGTAGCCCAGTAGACAAAAAAGCATGACCTTAACACAAGTTGAATTTGAAGAAACAGGTAGTTTTTCCTCCATTTTTTTAGATTATTTGAATAAGAAAGAGGCGCTAGCGCCTTTTTATAATGTCTTTCCAACGATAGAGAACTTCCAAAAACTGATCGATCAGCGGGAAGAATTTCCATCAGAAAAAAGACATACGTTGGTCAAGGTACTTTTGGAGCAATATGGAGGTCTCGATAAGACGGGAGCAACAGAACACAATATTCATGCTCTTGGAGAACCAAACACTTTTACCATTACTACTGGTCATCAGCTCAATATTTTCACGGGACCACTTTATTTTATTTATAAGATTGTCACTGTTGTAAATGCTTGCAAAAAGCTAAAAGCACAATATCCAGCGTACAACTTCGTACCAGTTTATTGGATGGCATCCGAAGACCATGATATTGCGGAAATTTCTTCTTTTAATCTCTTTGGAAAAAAACATCAATGGCAAACGGAACAAACAGGAGCAGCGGGCCGACTACTGCCTCATTCCTTGGATACTATAATAAAGGAGTTGCCTGAAGTTGTAACCCTTTTCGAAAAGGCATATTTAGACCATGACACTCTTGCTGATGCGGTAAGGTATTATGTTAATAAACTTTTTGGGGAATATGGCTTGCTGGTATTGGATGCAGATCATCGCCAACTAAAATCGGAATTTGCAGAGGTCATTAAGACAGAGTTGCTCACGCAAGGATCCAACGAATTGGTAGTTAAAGACTCAAAAGCGCTTGATGCTGCCGGTTATAAAAGTCAAGCATTCTCCCGAGAAATCAATCTTTTCTACTTGGAAGGCAACATTCGAGAGCGAATAGTGAAGGAAAACGATCAGTTCAAGGTGCTTAATACCGACCTAAGCTTTTCTGAAGCGGAGATCATTGCGTTGGTTGAGCGAAAACCTGAGCTTTTTAGTCCAAATGTAATATTGAGACCTGTTTATCAAGAAACGATTTTACCCAACCTCGCCTATAGTGGAGGGCCTGCGGAGATCGCCTATTGGTTTCAGTTAAAATCTGTTTTTGAGAAAACGAATACTTTTTTTCCAGCATTGCTTCCAAGGACATTTGCCATGGTCATTAATAAAGCACAGGCTAAAAAGGCAGATAAATTGGAATTGAATCCAGCAGATGTTTTTAAATCAACGAATCAGCTGAAAGAGGAATTTTTGACAAAAAATTCAAATAATGATTTTGACTTAACTTCAGAAAAGAAATTACTAACCGAATTTTTTGAATCACTGAAACAAAAAGCGACACTAATAGATGGTTCATTAACCGGTTTTATTGGTGCAGAGGGAGCAAAGTCATTCAAATCTTTGGACACTATAAGCAAGCGGATGAAAAAAGCCGAAGAACAGAATAATGAGACGGCTATGAATCAAATTGATTCGCTGAAAGAGAAACTTTTCCCAAATGGATCTCTACAAGAGCGTCACGACAATTTCTTAAATTTCTATCTCAATAATCCGAATTTCATCAATGAAATTATGCATCATTTTGATGCATTTGAGTTTAAATTCAACATCCTCAAAGAAGGATGATGGAAACAAAAGCAGCACTAAGGGAACACGTTCTTACCAACAGGAAATTACTTTCGGATGATTTCCTTAAGGATGTGAATGCGAAGCTGGTGGAAAATGTACTGGATTTCCTCGAAGAATATGATCTCCTAAGCGTCCATTGTTTCTTACCTATAGCCAATAACAACGAACCCGATACCTGGCTGCTGATTAAGGAATTGCTAGCTTTGGATTATGAGATTATGACCTCCGTTACGAATTTCAAAAAGAGGTCAATGAAACATTGTTGGGTTAAAAAAAATACGTTGTATGTGCAAGGGGCAATGGGAATTCCCGAGCCTAAAAACTGTGAATCTGCTGATGTAATGGAAGCAGAGATGGTGCTTATTCCGCTATTGGCCTGTGATAAAAAAGGAAACAGGATAGGATATGGAAAAGGGTATTATGATGAGCTGCTTTCTTCGATGAACCAAAATGTGTTAAAGGTTGGTTTGAATCTGACATCTACTTTTGATCTTTTCCCATTTAAAGAATCGCACGATGTAAATTTGGACTTTTGTATTACGCCTACTCAAATCATTAAATGTCATGACGACTGAAACAGACATACTCATCATTGGTGCTGGGCCTATCGGTCTCACATGTGGAATAGAAGCTAAAAAAGCCGGCTTTTCTTCTATTATCATCGACAAAGGGTGTTTGGTAAATTCGATTTACAATTATCCTATGAATATGACTTTTTTCTCCACGTCAGACAAGTTGGAGATAGGAGATGTTCCTTTTATATCGAATAACCCAAAGCCAACCAGACCTGAGGCCTTAGAGTATTATCGACGAGTTACTTCCGCTTGGAAGCTCCACGTGAACCTTTATGAGGAAGTGTTAACTGTTGAAAAGGAATCGGAGACCTTTACGATAAAGACCAATAAGCACGATTATCAAGCGAAAAAGATAATTATTGCTACAGGTTTTTACGACTTACCTTATAAGCTTAAAATTCCCGGTGAGGACTTGCCAAAAGTCAAACATTATTATAATGATCCCCATCCATATTTTGCAATGAAGGTGGCCGTTGTAGGTGCTGCAAATTCGGCAGTAGATGTCGCTTTGGAATGTTACAGAAAAGGAGCGAAAGAAGTTATTATGGTGGTGCGGGAGCCAGAGATTTCTCAAAAGGTAAAGTATTGGGTTCGTCCAGACTTGATCAATCGTATAAAAGAAGGAAGTATTAAGGCGTACTTCAACAGCGCGATTACTGAAGTTCGTGAGCACGAGATTGATATCAATACGCCCGATGAAGGCGCGATCACGCTAGACAATGATTTTGTGCTGGCCATGACTGGTTATCAGCCAGATTTCACTTTTTTAAGAAGCATCGGTGTTAATATTGGTGAAGATGAGTCTAAAACGCCGAGTTATAATGCGCAATCTATGGAGACTAATGTTGCTGGAGTATATCTGGCGGGCGTGATCTGTGGTGGACTAAAGACCAATGCATGGTTTATTGAAAACTCTCGTGTCCATGCCGAAATGATTGTCAGTCATCTTTCTTTATCCAAAAAATTAAGTTTAGTTATTTAAAGGTAATTAGTGCCTGTTCATAACGGCAATTCCAAAGACGGTACACATTTTTTAAACTGCGCGATCCTAGATACCTAACATTTTGAATTAGCCTTATACTTTGTGAGCAAGCGCTAATTAGGAGGTTATGTATTTCACTAAATCTGATGCTTTTCACAGTACTTCTTTGTGTAATTTTCCCATGGATTCAATGTGATTGGTTCTGTCCTTTGGACAGGGGAAACACATTTAAAGGTTTTGTTGCCTTTCCGAGCGCCACATCCTGTGTGGATCGCTACAGCATTTTTACCTAAAGAGGATCAAAAAAAATGTCCTTTTGATCTCGGATGCCTGTAATCCGAAAGCGAGCTTATCGTAAATACTCTATGTGGGAAGTAAATTTCATTGACCTTGATTATTCGGTTGGTATTTTTAGAAAAATTATCTAAAGTCACTTTTTTTGACATTTGGGGAAACTATTCCGACTGTTTTTCGTCTAATGGGTGGTTGAAAAATTTCAATAGAAGGACAATGATTAAGACTATTCTGGTAGCATCTACGCTACTTTTTGCAACATTCGTCATATCCGCACAGGAAAAGTATACGCTGAGCGGTTATGTAAATGATAAATCCAATGGCGAATCACTGATCGGGGCAACCGTGCTCATTGAGGAACTCGGCTCAGGCAATGTGACCAATTTTTATGGCTTTTATTCCATTACGCTTCCTGCGGGAGAATATTCCGTACTGTATCGTTTTATCGGATTTGAAACGATAAGAAAAACGATTAATCTCACAGAAAATATCAGGTTAGATATGGAAATGGGCTTTCAGGACGAAGAATTGGAAGCAGTTGTAGTATCAGCCAAAGCTCAAGATGCAAATGTCTCCAGCATGGAGATGAGTACGCAGGAGCTCGATATTAAAACCATTAAAAAAATTCCTGCCTTTTTGGGTGAAGTTGATGTTATCAAAAGCTTACAACTTTTGCCTGGCGTCAGCACCGTAGGAGAAGGCGCATCGGGTTTTAACGTTAGAGGAGGAAGTGTCGGACAAAACCTAATTTTATTAGATGAGGCGCCCGTTTACAATTCTTCTCATCTGTTTGGTTTCTTTTCTGTTTTTAATCCCGACGCAGTAAAGGATGTGAAATTATACAAAGGCGGAGTTCCTGCGGAGTATGGCGGTCGGTTGTCTTCTATCCTCGATGTAAGAATGAAAGAAGGAAATTCCAAAGAATATGAGGTAACCGGAGGAGTAGGAAATGTTTTTAGCCGACTGGCTGTGGAAGGTCCGCTTAAAAAAGACAAGGCCTCTTTTATCGTAGCTGCCCGTCGATCGTATATCGATATTTTAGCAAAACCTTTTCTTGACGATGGTTTAGAGGATATTGGGCTAAATTTTTATGATATTACAGCAAAGGCTAACTATAATATTAGCGACAAAGACAGGGTTTATGTTTCTGGATATATCGGGCGTGACAATTTTAATTTTGATGCTAATCAAGGGTTTAATTGGGGAAACAAAACATTAACGTTTCGATGGAATCACCTTTTTAGCGACAAGCTATTTTCAAATACCACATTTTATTTAAGTGATTACGATTACTCTTTTGAAGTAGGTGAGACGGAGGACGATTCTTTTAGTTGGAGCTCAAGAATACTAACCTATAATTTCAAAGAACAGCTGTCCTTTTTTATTAATACGAATAATGAGCTGTCCTTTGGAATGGAAGCCATTTTGTATCGATTGAAACCAGCAGAAGTTACAGGTATTAGCATTGGAGAATCAACAGATTTAAGTTTAGATGAGCGTAAAAGTTTTGAGTCCGCTTTTTATATTGGCAATACTCAAAAGGTTTCTAATAAGCTATCCCTACAATACGGTTTAAGGTTTTCAACCTTTACCTACTTAGGCCGTGGTGAAGTTTATGAATTTGGAGAGACCGAACCAGGTTTAAGAAAGCCAATAGCATCAGTGACGGAGGCTAAAAACTGGGAGTCCATCGAGTCTTATTTTAACTTGGAACCGAGATTCTCCTTTAACTATGGGATAAACGCCACCACGTCGATTAAAGGTAGTTACAACAGAATGTCACAATATATTCATTTGGTTTCTAACACTACCGCGTCATTACCGACGGATGTATGGACGCCAAGTACTAACAACATTAAGCCCCAACTAGCCGATCAGGTGGCTATCGGCGTATTTAAAAACTTCTTTAATAATAAGCTTGAAGCTTCTGTCGAAGGCTATTATAAAATCATGCAAAACCAAGTAGACTATATTGATGGGGCCGATCTGTTGATTAACCAATATGTGGAAGGAGACCTATTGAGTGGAGATGGCAGAGCTTATGGTTTGGAGTTTTACTTAAAGAAAAATAGCGGCAAACTAACAGGTTGGGTGAGTTATACGTTGGCCAAAACGGAACTTAAAGTCGATGGAATCAATGATGGGGAGTGGTATGAGACCAGATTCGATCAAACACATAATTTAACCATTGCTGGAAATTATGATTTGAGTGCTAATATTTCATTATCAGCCAACTTTACTTACATCACCGGTACGCCGTATACATTGCCGTCTTACCGATATGAAGTGCAGGGGTATACTATTCCGGGTATAGAAAATCGAAACAATGGTAGAATTCCTGATTACCATCGCTTAGACCTAGGGATGCGCTGGGATATGCGCACCATTAAGAGAAAGGGAAAACAGAAAAATGTAGAAGATTATTGGCAGTTTACGGTATACAATGCTTATGGTCGTAGAAACCCATTTTCCATTTATTTTGCTCAAAATTCAGATTTGAGTACGGTTGACCAAAGCGTCACATCAGCGACCCAAGTGGCTATTCTCGGATCAGCGATTCCTGCATTTTCCTACAACTTCAAATTTTAATTGAGCTATGAGATTTTTAGAAAATATTGATTTTAAAGTGACCATGGTGAAAAGTAATTCAATGGTGAAAAGATTATTTTGGATTCCGGTATTATCTGTTCTGTTCCTTTTTGGTTGTGAGGATGAAGTCATCATTGACTTACCAGAAGTTGAGCCAAGCTTAGTGGTAGACGCATGGCTCACCCATTCTTTGGATACTCAGGTCGTGAAGCTTACTTATTCTAGGTCATACTTTGAAAATGCTGCTGCTTTACCGGGTGTAGATGCGGAGGTATTTGTGGTTGATCTAGAGACGGAGGAGGTCATCACCTTTGTGGATGTAGCATCAAATGGCAACTATATCTATGTTCCTCAAGGCGACAGTTTTGCTATCATTGGAAGGGACTATGCTTTGGCCATAACATTGGACGACACAGAATACTATTCTGCGACTACATTAAACCCTGTTCCGACAATTGACAGTATTACATTTGAATATTATCCATCAGATGCGTTCATAGAAGAGGAATACTATATAGGCGAGTTTTACGCTAGGGATTTTGAGGGACGGGGAAATTCTTATTGGATAAAGACTTGGAAAAACGGCCTGTATCTAGACGATCCTGATGAAATTTCATTTGCTTATGATGCCGGTTTTTCGGAAGGCGCAGAAGTTGATGGATTAGTATTTATATCACCTATTCGACAGTCGATAAATGAATTTGAAGAGGATGATAATGGAGATGATATACCTCCATATGCGCTTGGTGATTCTGTATATGTCGAACTTCATGCGGTGAGCAATGAAGCGTGGTTCTTTCTTGCTAGAGTTTCGGATGAGATCAATCGGCCAGGAGGTTTTGCTGAGTTATTTTCTACGCCTTTGGCTAATTCTCCAACCAATATTATTTGTTCCGAGGAGGGAAAGCTAGTTTTAGGCTTTTTCAATATCGCTTCAATTAACGCAATGGGTGAAACGGTAAGAGAAGAGACAATCAGAGATGTCTTTGATTAAAAGAGATGAAGGTCACAACATGTGACCTTCATCTCTTTTTATTTTTTCACTCCTCTCACCATTTCCTTTTTTCCTAAGGCTCCTTCCAGAGTTTGAACTTCAAAGCCTACTTCGGCCATGCTTCTTTTGAAAAGACCTTGGGCACAATAAGAGGTTAATACCCCTTGATGGCCTAGGAGCTCATAACATTTACGAAGATTTTCAGGAGACCACAGCGCTTCCTGCTTTGAAGGGGCGAAAGCATCAAAATAGACTATGTCCATAGGCTTATTAATAAAAAAGTCCTCTAGGCCGATTTTGAATTTTTGTAATGAAAAATTTTCGGTGATGGGCACAAGCTCTTCCCATTTAGCATCATGAATCTTTTTGAACAAATTATTCTCTGACTCATCCGTACCGTAATCAAGTTGATGGTAGCATTCGTAGGGCACAGGAAAAGGCTCTAACCCGAAATAGTTCACTTCTATGATTAGTTCGCTTGCTCTCAATGCTGTTAAAAAGGCATTTAGGCCGGTTCCTAATCCTACTTCAAGAATGGAAATTTTTCTTTTTCCCGTTTGATTGTAATAGAAATTTAGCGCTTGCTTGATAAATACATAGTCAGACTCTCCTTTCGCACCTTTCATCGAGTGGTAGGTTTCATCGATATCCTCTCTCAATAAACTTTTTGATCCATCGTCTGTAATTATCAACTTCAAGTTGGGAGATGTCATATTTTTATAATTATTTTTAGCGTGTCGTTAAGGGAAAAACAATTTGATATTGATATTCTCCTAACAACCTAACAACAGAATTTGATATAATAACACTTACAATATGAAAAATTATCTTTTAGTGGCGCTCCTTGGTGGTTTAGTTTTATTTGTTTCATGTGGCGAAGACGAAGAGCCACTTCCACCTCATGAAGTTGGCGTTTGGGAACTCGATAGTTACGTCTTCATCAATTTTCCAGAAGCCTTTTCTCGTTATGAAGGTCTCGCTGTAGGGATAGATGCTATTACCTTCGGCGGTGTTACTTACGAGGATTACACCTTAAGTTTGGTTAAAGATGGGACAGCATCATTAGAAATAGGAATACAAGGACCGGATTTAGATGATTCTGGTACTTGGGAGCTAGATGGGAATGACTTGGAAATAGCATTCGAATCGGGAGATATAGCTTGGGAAGTTGAGAAAAATGAGGATGACGATTTGTGGTTATCAGAAGAAACGCAGTTTTCCTTTATACCGAACATATATTTCGATACTGTTACGCAGAAGTATGCGGATTATTTGGAAACTTTATCTGACTCACAACTTGATTCAATAGACAATATCTTGTTCCAATCGGTCTCCCTTGACCTAGTGTCTGTGTTTGAAAGACAATAGATCATTTATTTAATGAAACACTTCTTTTTATTTAGTTTAATCTTATTTGGCGCTCTCTCCCTGAGGGCGCAAACATCTAAAATAAGCGGAACTGTTGCAGATTCGAATGGGGAAGGGATGATTGGCGCTACGGTGCAAGTCAAAGATAGGTCCGTTGGGACCGTCACCGATTTTGATGGGAATTTTAGTCTAAACGTCAATCAAGGGGAGGTCTTAGTCATTACTATGGTAGGCATGGAGCCTAAAGAGCTGAAGGTGAAAGATTTTTCTCCTTTAAAGATCAAATTAGAAGAAAGCTCAACTTTCCTAAGTGAATTGGTTATTACGGGGTTTCAAGAGGTAGATCGTAAACTCTTTACTGGGGCATCCGAAAGTTTGGATATGGAAGAGATCAAAGTGAATGGAATCACAGACATCAGCCGGGTGTTAGAAGGACAGGTTGCAGGGGTGAATGTTGACAATGTATCAGGTACTTTCGGCACTACCCCAAAAATTAGGATCCGTGGAAATGCATCCATTAACGGAAATAACCAACCACTTTTTGTGGTTGATGGCGTAATCCTAGAAGACTTGGCCAATGTAAATACCGATGATTTTATCTCAGGAAATGCCAATACGTTGATTAGTTCTTCTATTGCCAACCTGAATCCTACAGATATTGCCTCTTTTCAAATTTTGAAAGATGCTTCTGCCACTGCTATTTATGGTGCTAGAGCAGCGAATGGCGTGATTGTAATCACTACAAAAAGAGGGAAGAGTGGCGAGCTTCGCGTGAATTATTCAAGTAACTACTCTTTCAAATTTCGACCAACGTATAATCAGTTTGATATATTAAACTCAGCAGAGGAAATGTCTGTTTATAGAGAGCTATTTGATAAAGGGCTCATCGATATAAGTACTGCAGTACGTGGGCAGAATTATGGAGCAATGGGTAAAATGTTTGCTCAAATTGCCAATCACGATCTAGAATGGGGACCCGGCGGAACCCTCAATGAAGAGTTTTTGAATGTCTATGAAAACGCCAATACTGATTGGTTTGATGCCCTTTTTAGAAATGCAGGTCTCCAGCAACAACATAGTATCAGTTTTACAGCAGGTAACGAAAAGTCGAATTCTTATTATTCTATAAGTTATCTCGATGATCAAGGGCAGACAATTGCAGACAAGGTAAAAAGAGTTACCGCAACAGCGAGGAACACGTACTTTCTTTCAGACATTTTTACTTTTGGGTTAAAATTAACAGCCAGCTATCGCGATCAGACTGTTCCGGGTACGAGAAACAGAGAGTTCGATCCCATCTCCGGACGTTTTAGTCGTGATTTTGATATCAACCCATTCAGCTATGCTTTGAATACAAGTAGATCTATTCGTCCGTATGATGAGAATGGTGACTTGGAGTATTTCCGAAGAAACTATGCTGATTTTAATGTTATTGAAGAGCTAGGGTTAAATTTCATTGAAATCGGTGTAGTTGACTTTTCGGCGCAGACAGATTTTGAAGTAAAGCCAACAGATAACTTATCTATTAAAGGGGTGTTTCAAGCCAGATATGCCAATACAGTAAGAGACCATACCGTACATGAGAACTCAAATCAATCTGAAGCTTATCGCGCAAACCAAACGCAGTTCATACAAGATGCGAACAACTTGCTTTTTAGAGATCCAGACAATCCAGGGTTAAACCCTGTGGTTGTATTACCGCAAGGGGGATTTAATTATCTCGACCAAAGTGATCTACTAAACTTTTACGCTAGAGTAAGTGCAGACTGGAACAAGACTTTTGGCACTGCTCATGAAGTAAATTTTTTAGCTGGAGCGGAATTAAGGTTTTCTGATCGATCAGAGTCCTCTACAACAGGATTGGGTGTGATTTATGAAAGTGGAGGTATCGTCGTTACAGATCCTAATATTATCGAATTTTTCAACCTTCAGAATATTGACTATTATGGCCTTAACGTATCGAAAGATCGTTTTGTAGGAACGTTTATTAACGGGGGGTATGCTTACAAGGGTAAATACATTGCCAATTTCACAGTACGTTACGACGGGTCCAATCAGCTGGGGGAATCACGAGCGGCGAGATACTTGCCCACCTGGAATGTTTCGGGAGCATGGAATGTGACCAACGAATCTTTTTTTAATGTTTCCTTTATTGATGATTTGAAGATTAGAGCCACCTATGGTATCTCTGGAAATCTACCACCCAATGCTAGCGCGCTTTTAAATTTGCAGGCAGATGTCACTGTTCGCCCTTCAGATGTTGAGCCGTTTCTTTTTATCGAAGATTTGACCAATACTGAGCTTACTTGGGAAAAATTGAATGAGTTTAATGTCGGCGCTGATATTTCTCTCTTTAAAGGGAAAATCGGGACTTCATTTAATTACTACCGCAGAAATGCATACGATTTGATCGGCACGGTACAAACAAGCGGTATCGGTGGTCAAGGGCTAAAAGTTGGAAACTTTGCTGATATGGTAGCCAATGGATATGAATTATCTATTTCTACAGAAAACTATAAGCGAGGAAATTTTAGTTGGAAGTCCAACTTCAACGTAGGGTACACGGTTGATAAAATTACCCGTTTGGATTTTGGACCGATATACGCAGCAGCGATTGGTCAAGGTGGAGCGGCAGTATTGGGAGGGCCAAGAAGAGGACTTTTTTCAACAAAATTTGCAGGGCTCAGTAGTCAAGGGATTCCAACATTTTTCGATGAAAATGGAGAGGTAGTTCTTCAATATGATTTACAAGACCGAGCGAACCTTACTTCTACACTTGAATATGCTGGGCCAGTAGAGCCGCGTGGAGCTGGCGGACTCACGAATACTGTTAGTTATAAAGGCTTTAGTTTAATGGCGCTGCTGTCCTTCAAGTTTGATTATAAAATTAGGCTGAACGATGGGTTTTTTGCCACTTATACTGATTTCGACGCATTGCCTGGAGACTTGGTTAATCGATGGGCGGTACCGGGAGATGAAGACTTGACAGATATTCCTGTTATTTTGGATCAAGGAATTGCACAGCAGAGCGGTGATATAGTACAATCATATCAGCTTTTTAATAAGAGTAATGCGAGAATTGCAGATGGCACTTATGTAAGATTGAGAACAGTCCGCCTTTCTTACAATGTGCCTAATACCTTGATAAAAAAATTAAAGTTGAGCTCACTGACTGTGAGTCTAGAAGGTCAAAATTTAGCTTTGCTTTATGCTGATAGAGAAAATTTGAATGGCCAAGATCCAGAATTTTTTAGCAGTGGGGGTGTTTCACTTCCACAACCACGTATGATGACTGTCGCCTTAAATGTTGGTTTTTGATGAAGAGAAAGAAGACAACATATCGTAGTAGTTTGGCTATGGGTGTAGTGGTATTTACGCTTTTAGGGTGCAATGACTTTCTGAGCGAGGTGCCTGACAACCGGGTGAGTCTTGATGATCTTGATAAAGCTGCGCAATTACTTACAAACGCATATACTGATGCCAGCCCAGCCTTCACAGATTGGATGACAGATAACGTGAGTTATACTTTCGGAGTTACCCTGAGGCAATCTCATGAGGAGGCCTATGCATGGGAAGAAATCAGTGGCGGCCCTACCGAGCAAGATACACCTGATTATTACTGGTTTGGAAGTTATGAAGCGATTGCCATTGCCAATGAAGTCTTGGCGGTTATTGATGATCTTCCCACGAGTAATGAAGATGATGATCGACGAAAAGAGGCGATTGAAGCGGAGGCATTGTTGACACGAGCGTATGCTCATTTTATGTTGGTCAATATGTTTGGTGAGCACTTTGATGAAAATGCAAGCAATAATCTTGGAGTTCCTTATGTAAAAACTCCCGAGACCGTTTTTATTCAAGAATATGAGCGTGAATCAGTGAGTAAAGTATATGGCGAAGTGGAAGATGATTTACTCGATGGATTGGAAAAGGTCAATGACAATTATTACAATAACTCTGGAAAATATCATTTTACAAGAAATGCAGCTTTGGCTTTTGCCTCCCGTTTTTATTTATACAAAAGAGATTATCAAAGATCTTTACAATATTCAAACGAACTGCTTGGAAGCAATCCATCACAGTTTGTCAGAGATATGACTTCTGATGTTTTTCAAGCGGCTAAGTCTTCTATTCAGGGTTACCCTCAGACGTATTCTTCTCCTGATCTTCCAAGCAATATATTATTGATGAGAAAATTTTCTCTTATACAAAGAACAGACTTTGCTCATGGACCTAGTGATACAGAATATGCGGAATTGTTTGGCCAACGCCCTTTTCCAAACAGCATTGACGAAAGAGAAAATCCGGCCCTTGTCAAAGGGGAAAATGGTTTGTTACCCGTGAGATATGAGAGTTTATTTCAAAGAAATAGTCTCAACTCTAATGTAGGTTTTCCATATCATATTGCTTTAGCATTTAGAGGGGAAGAAATTCTGTTGAATCGTGCGGAAATTTATGCGATCCAAAGCAATGTAGAGGCCTGTATTGCTGATCTGCAGATTTTTACAGACCGTAGATACAGTGGGCCAGATACAGAAGTTACAATGGAGAGGTTGCGTGCCTTTTTTGGAGCGACCAATGATCCTGATTTTTCAGATCAATTTATACTCCTGAACTATGTCCTTTTGGAAAGACAAAAAGAATTTATCCTTCAGGGTTTACGTTGGTTCGATATTAAAAGATATAGCTTGACGATATCACATTTGCTGGCGGATGGTATTTCGACCATTCGCTTAGAAAGAGAAGACCCAAGAAAAGTAATGCAAATCCCCGAATCTGCAATTGAAGTTGGCGGACTTGAACCTAACCCAAGATAACCATGAAAAGAAGCCTGCAGATATTTCAGAGTTGTATTTTGGTGGCGATGGCTATAATTGTTGTTGGTTGTTACCCAGACGAAACTTTAAACGTAGACGAGACAGAAACAGCACTTAATATGACTGTCTTGGATCAGTATATAGAAGACGAGTTCACTGAAGAATATGGAATGGCGATTAGATATCGGTATGTCGATCGATATGTAAATCCAGGAGAAAGAGTAGCTCCTCCAAGAGAATCTGTTGTCCGACCGATGTTGGAGTTTATTCAAAACTTTTGGATTGATCCATATTTACAGGTCGAAAATGGAGAGGCATTCTTTCGCGAGCATGTACCTGCAGAAATCGTTTTTTTAGGTGGGCTAATCTATAATAGTAACGGTACCGTGACACTTGGAACAGCCGATGCAGGTGCACAAATTACTTTTACGAATGTAAATGCCATTGACACCTCCGACTTAGCATGGAAGGCACTGCAATTGAGAACGGTATATCACGAGTTTGCTCATACGGTCCATCAGAGATATAAGCTTCCTTCAGCTTTTGAGACTATTTCTCCTTTGGGTTACACAAGTGCTGGGTCATGGTTTACACTTGATGACGATGATGCTATAAGACGTGGGTTTACCTCTCCATATGCCACGAGTTCACCGAATGAAGACTTTGCCGAAACTGTATCCTTTTACCTTTTTGAAGAAAATTTTTTCGAGCGCTACGTAGATATGGAGGAAGACTGCCAAACGGCAGCTTGTGAAGAAAGGAATGCGGGTAGAGTGTTGATTGCTGAAAAGATTGCTGCGATTTCTTCACATTACAAAAAAGTAACAAACGTAGATTTAGAAGAATTGAGAACCATAATCTTAGCTAAGCAATGATAAGAGGAAGGTTACATACAGGGTTCTTCATTTTACTCTTTGGCTTATTAGGCTGTATGGAAGAAGAAAATGATCTTCCTTCCGTGGAGGTGAGGAAAAGTGAAGCAATAGGAGATTTGGTTGACTTATTGACTGACCCTATCAACGGTTGGAAAATAGATTATCAACCTGTGGATAACGCTGGCATATATTTCATGGTGCTTCAGTTTAATGACGATGGAGAAGTAAGAATCCTCTCAGATGTAGGTGCAAATGAGGGGGATTTTTTTGATCAAACCTTGACATATCGAATAGATGCCGCCTTGGGTTTGGAGTTGATTCTGGAGACCTATGGTGTGTTCCATTATTTATTCGAATTGGAGAGTGCCAACTTTGGTGGGGAATTTGAATTTGTATTTGTGGAGGGAGATGATAATAAATTAATTTTTGGAAGCAAGTCTGATGGACCAAGGCCAACGATATTGACTTTTGAGCCAGCGACCGCTGCGGATGCGAATAATTTTTCAAGAGCGGTTTCAGAGAATTTCTCCTTGTTTGAGCAGGCTAATCGATCAAGACTTTTCGGAGGAGAGAATCCAACAATGCAGCTTTATTTCTCGGAATTAGATTTATCTGTATTTTGGTCGACCGACTTAACGCGAAGGTTCTTATCCATTGATGCTATTGGGAAAGGACTCTCAATCAACGAAATTCAATCGAGCAGTGAGTTCCAACAATTTCAATTCGAAGCAGAATTTGCTTTCTCCGAGGGAGGCTTATTATTAAAAACACCTTTTGTTTTTGATTATCAAGGGCAATCATACGCTATTTCAAACCTTAGCTATTCGGATTTAACGCAAGATGGACAACAGTTTTGCGGAGGCATTAGTACACCTGTTTATAATGGAGTGGTAGCAGGACTTGGAAATTTCACCATGACCCAGACATTATTCAAGAGTACGGGAAGTGATTTCGTGTCGATTGACACAACATTTTATACGGTGAACATTCCTTTTATTTTTGATGAGAACTTCAATCAATTGTCTGTTAGTGGAAGCCTTTTTGAAAGATTGCCGCAAAGTGTCGCCTTTGTCTATACCTATGGGTTTGAAAATGATACTATTCCTGAGAATACCATCGGTTTTATAGTAGAAGATGAAGACCGTCAACGTGATTATTACTTACGGGAATATGTCGTGGATAGTGTAAGAGGCAATGAGTTCAACATCTCCTTAACGGATGATTATTATTTCTCGTCCCCGCCATCAGTATCAGATTCCTTAGCGGTCAAAGATGTCGTGGAGGAGATTTTTTCTGGGGGACAGTTTTACGCTTACAGAGATGACTCATTTGATTTTGTGCTCTTCAGAATATACAACCCTTGCAATCGGTATGAATGGTTGCTTGTGCAGTAGGGTTTTAAAAAGTGTGATTCCATGATGAATCCTCTACTGCACTTTTCTTCAAGCAGATGAGTCGCGGAGTTCTATATAGTCTTAATAATAATTTGTCTGTTGACCTTCTTATCTGCGGTGCACGTCACTTCTAATGACCTAAGGGGGTGAGAAGTCCCGGATCAAAACAATCATTTATTGCAGGAGGCATCTTTGTCATGTCTCACCTTAGGTAAATAAATGATGTATTTGCACGTTCTAAAGCTTTGTTCCAAAGTTATAGGTTGCTTTCAGCGTATCCTCCAAGTCAGTTTCTCCTTGATTGCAGAAAAGAATTACGCCAATATTATTCTCTGGATTAAAAGCCATAATAGTTGCCACTCCTTGCTCTCCACCGTCATGCCCCCAGAGGTTGTTTGTACTTTCCATTAAGAACATATGCAGCCCTACTTCAATATCGATATTGGTAATTTGACTAGTGTACATACTCTGGGCGGTCCCCGAGTGAAGCAATTGATAATCTTCGTATTTCCCCTCGTTTGTAAAGACACTTAAGAATTTGTGCATATCTCTTACATTCGACCTTAAGCTACCATTTGGATATTCTGTAAAGGTGTAATGTTCAATACGATTATTTCTTTTTCCATCAAAATCATAGGGCTGCATTATTGGCTGAGTGATTTTCTCCAGCTTTCAGAAAGTATTGGTCATAGCTAATGGAGAGAGAATATTTTTTCACAATGCTCATCGAAAGGTATCTCGGAAATGATCTCTGCCAATAGGCCAATAAGTGCGTTTCCCTCATTAGAATATTCATGCACACTGCTAGGTGCGAAATCATAGAAATTCTCGATAGTATTATAAAACTCACCACTTGGTGAAAGGTAATTCTCTAAGAAAGACCTCAATGTTACTGGGCTGTCTTTTCCGTAGAAATACTGATCATCGATTGCTGATCCGTCAGCAATTCCTGAAGTGTGGGTAAGCAACATTTTAAACGTAATGGCCTCTTGCTGGTTAGGGACATTAACAGCAAATGGCAGATAGTCGTTGATTGGATCATCAAGTTTGAATCTGCCCTGATCGTATAATTGTAACAAGGCCGTTGCAGTAATCATTTTTGAAACAGAGGCAAGCAAAAAAAGGTGGTTGTTTTCCAAGGCTATATTATCCTCTATACTAGACAAACCATGGTACTCTTCTTGAAGTATCGTTGATCCTTTAAATATGAGCGATGACAAAGCTGGAATTTCTTCGAATTCCATTTCCTCTTTTATGTAACTTTCAAAAGATGATTCGTCTTCGATGTTAGGCTCATCTTCAAAGCCACAGTTACTAAAAAACAAAAGAGATATGGAGAGCAAAGCGAATACAACTTTGTTGGGGTACATGAATTTAATTTTCTTAATAATACTTACGATTTTGCGCAGTTAATTTGGATGATCGAACCCTCTCGCCATGCTTGATGGAAATGGACTTCCATCAAACATGAATCTAAGGATCTAACCTACACTTGGTTCTATATCAGCCTATGTTGATTCTGAAGTATCTCAATGTCGTGATGCTTTCTGCCGGTTGATTCCTTGGCTTGGTTCGTGTCCTCATGAGCCCTCAATAAACGTGCGTTTCCAATGGGTCCTTGTTCGCCTTGGCGGATTTCATTAGTTTAGTGTGACTCACTAGCTGTGAGAATACAATCGAGCTGTTCCTTGCATTCAATTACTACCAAATGAAATATATTTTTATAATGTTCAATTTTGCTCTTTTTTCTTGCGGAACTGAAACGAATAAAACACCTGGGGAGCTCGCTAAACAGGAAGAACAAAAAGTGCTGGAAACAAGTCACTTTGAAGTGAACCCTTCTTTAGTGAGAGAACTATTTGTTTTCGAGGATCATGATCAATCCAAGTATCCTTTTAAGCAAGTAGAATCACATTCAATTGATTTAAATAGTGACGGATAAGCTGACCTAATCAACCTTTATGTTATTGAGAACTGGGGAGATCCTGGGAGCTTTCAGAAGATCGAGATGCAGTTATCTGGTGAAGGTTCTTTTGAATTTTTTAATTACGGAGGCTGGGTAACATTCAACCAAAATTATTTGGTTTCCAAAGAAATATCTAACCGGAACAAATTGAATTCCGAGAATATTTTGCTGATCGATGCAACTACAAATTCTAAGTTGGTTGTCATTTTTGGTTGGGTATACGCAAGCGATTCTGGTCTTGTAACGATCATTGATCCAGCAACCGGCAATATACTTTTCAACAAGGATTGGGATATGAAAAGCATATCTGACACTAATTCCGACAATAAACTTGAGCTAAGAGGAACATCGCTCTTTGACGGAGAGGTTGAACTTCTTGATTTCGGAACAACTAAACTGGAGCTAAAGAAAGATTAAAGAGAAGCTAGCATTCTGTGATAAAATCCCCCAGCCTTGGTTCGTGTCCTCACGAGCCCTCAATAAACGCGAGTTTCCAATGGTTTCCAAAGATTCTTCTATGGCACAACCAGCCCATTTATTAAAACTACAAGAATATAGTTTCCTGCTGTACGGGGCGCTAAATAGAGCGCTAAATAACTAGATCACAGAATTAGGAGATGATTTTTAACCTAAAACTTTTGCAGGATTTAAGACAGAAAGAGCCTTTAAAAAACTTACTTCCTATAAACCAAAGCGACTGCATGTGCTGCAACACCTTCTTCCTTCCCAACAAAGCCTAGCTTTTCTGTAGTGGTGGCTTTGATAGAAACATCTTCTTTGTCTATGTCAATGACTTTGGCGAGTGTCTCTTTCATTTGCTCAACATAAGGTCCTATTTTTGGCGCTTGTAAGCACACTGTAGCATCAATATTGATAATGCCGAACCCTTTCTCTGATAATAGTTTTACCACATCCTTCAGTAAAATTTTACTATCGATACCCTTGAATTTTGGGTCTTTGTCTGAAAAATGAAACCCAATGTCTCGCAAATTTGCTGCGCCAAGTAGCGCATCACAAATAACATGGATGAGCACGTCTGCATCGGAGTGTCCATAGGCACCATGTGTATGTGGCACTTTGATGCCTCCTAACCAGAAATCAACATTTTCCGCTAAGGCATGTACATCATAGCCGTATCCTATTCTTATGTTTGGTTTCATGGTTTATTTTTTGTTGTAAAAAAGCGTAGAGCAGTTTTCGGGCGTCAGTATGTCAGCAGCCATCTGCTCAATATCTTCTGCTTTTAGACTTTTAATTATATTCAGTTCTTTATTTACCAAGTTAGCGTCTCCCAAAAAGGCAGCATATGCCAATCCCATGGCTCTGTTCAATACGTCAACTTCAGAGAATATAGAAGAAGCCTCGGATTGATTTTTCACTTTTTGAACTAAAGAGTCATTGATGCCTTCTTTCAATAGCTTTCCGATAACTTTTTCAATGGCCTTATTCGCATCTTTTGAGCTTACTCCATCATTACATTTACCAGAAATGGTAAACAAGCCTGGATCGTAGCTTCCCGAAACATAAGCGGAAATACTTGAAAATAGTTGCTCCTCTTTCACGAGCGATTGAAAAAGAATGGAAGAGCTACCGCGACCAAGAATATCGCTGAGCAAATCCGCCGCGTGGTAAGACTTTTCAAGTCTGGAAGGCATATGATAGACCTTGTAAACGGCTGACGCGGGCACATCTGCTTCATGTTCTATCGTACGCTCCGCAGTTTGGATAGCTTCCTTTGGAATCAATTGTTTGGGTACATCCACTGCCGCTATTTTACCGAACCATTTTTTGGTCAGCTCAAGCGCCTTTTCTTCGGTAATGTCACCAGCTACGACCAGTATGGCATTGGCTGGGTGATAATGCTTGTCAAAGAATTCTTTCACGTCATCCATTGTCGCATTTTCAATGTGCGAAACTTCCTTACCAATGGTCGACCATTTGTAGGGATGCACCTCATATGCCAAAGGGCGCAATTTTAGCATTACATCGCCATAGGGTTGATTAAGATAGCGTTGCTTAAATTCTTCGATCACCACTTTGCGCTGTACTTCCAGCACTTCTGGATCAAAAGAAAGACTTAACATTCTATCGGACTCAAGCCAGAAGGCTGTTTCCACATTGTTTGACGGAATGGTGATGTAGTAATTCGTAATGTCTGGGTTGGTGAATGCGTTGTTGTCACCACCAACACGCTGCAATGGCTCGTCAAATTTTTTAACGTTTTTAGAACCGCCAAACATCAAGTGCTCAAACAAATGGGCAAAGCCCGTTTTGTTCGGGTCTTCATTTCTTGAGCCTACCTTGTAAAGTATATTTAAACAGACTATTGGTGAGCTATGGTCGCTGTGAACGATCAGTTCCAGTCCATTGGAAAGCTTATGTTGGGCAAAATTTATCATTGTCGCCAAAATTAAATAATTGACCGGTAGAATGACTTGATATTAGAAATTTTACCTTTGCCACAAATTTTTTGACACCCCATGATTTTTGAAAGAAAAAACCGTTCTAAAGAGCAACTCCTAGATATTTATAAACATCTCATTACTCCAAGGCTCATAGAAGAGAAGATGTTGATCTTGCTGCGGCAAGGCAAAATAAGTAAATGGTTTTCGGGCATTGGCCAAGAGGCGATATCAGTGGGCTCAGCCCTTGTGATGAAGCCGGAGGAATATATCCTTCCTATGCATAGAAATTTGGGCGTTTTTACTTCCAGAGGTGTCGAACTGGAGCAGTTATTTGAGCAGTTTCAGGGCAAAGCCGGAGGCTTTACAAAAGGGAGGGATCGCTCTTTTCACTTTGGATCAAAAGAACATAAAATCGTAGGAATGATTTCTCACTTAGGTCCGCAATTAGGGGTCGCAGATGGAATTGCTTTGGCGAGTAAAATTGATAAAACCAAGCAAGCAACTTTAGTCTTTACAGGAGATGGAGGAGCGAGCGAAGGAGATTTTCATGAAGCGCTAAATGTGGCTTCCGTCTGGCAACTGCCCGTAATATTTGTCATTGAAAATAATGGATATGGGCTTTCAACTCCTAGTAATCAGCAATTCAATTTCGATTCTTTTGTCGTCAAAGGGCCTGCCTATGGAATGGAGGCATATAGTGTAGATGGTAATAATATTTTGGAAGTGCTCAATGAATTGGAGCCTTTGGTAGAGAGTATGCGCGAAAATCCGCGACCGATCATATTTGAGGCAAAAACTTTTAGGATGAGGGGACATGAGGAGGCTTCAGGCACCAAGTATGTTCCAAAGGAGTTGATGGAGTATTGGGCGAAAAAAGATCCTATCGAGAATTATGAAAAGTTTCTTCAATTAGAAGGAATCGAAGAAAAACAGATTACGCAAATTAAAGAAGCGCTCAAAGGCGACATTAATAAAGCGGTAAAAACTGCTTTTGCCAAGCCAAAAATTACGGTGGACGAGTCTCTGGAGTTCAAAGACTTATTTGTTGAATTTGAGCAAAAACCAGTAGAACCTAAATCTGATGAAAAAATATCAAAACGATTTGTCGATGCGATATCCGATGGGCTGAGACAGAGCATGGAGAAATATGATGACTTGGTCCTTATGGGACAGGATATCGCTGACTATGGTGGCGTATTCAAAATTACCGACGGGTTTTTAGCCAGCTTTGGTGCGGATAGAGTTAGAAACACGCCTATTTGTGAATCTGCCATTGTAGGCGCTGCACTTGGATTGTCTATTGCAGGTAAAAAGTCAATGGTCGAAATGCAGTTTTCTGATTTCGTGACTTGTGGCTTTAATCAAATTATTAACAACTTGGCGAAATCGCATTATCGATGGGGGCAGCAAGCTGATGTGGTGGTGAGAATGCCAACAGGTGCGGGAGTTGGAGCTGGACCTTTTCATTCGCAATCCAACGAGGCATGGTTTTTCCATACACCGGGATTAAAAATAGTCTATCCTTCAAATCCAGTGGATGCTAAAGGACTATTAAACGCAGCTATCGAAGACCCTAACCCATATTTATATTTTGAGCACAAATATCTTTATCGGTCTTTAACCGCTGATGTTCCCGAGGACTATTACACGATAGAGATTGGTAAAGCTGCTTACACTAGTCGAGGCGACAAGCTTTCCATCATTACTTACGGTTTAGGCGTTCATTGGGCGATGGAAGCCATACAGGAATTGGGTATTTCGGCAGATGTCATTGATTTGCGTACTCTTCTCCCTTGGGACAAGGAAACGGTAACCGCATCGGTAACCAAAACGAACAAGGCGCTGGTGTTACATGAAGATTGTTATACGGGTGGAATTGGCGCAGAAATAGCGGCATGGATTTCGGAGTTTTGCTTTCAGGACTTGGATGCACCCGTGATGAGAGTAGCGAGTTTGGATACTCCCGTTCCGTTTGCAGCAGATCTTGAGCGCAACTTTCTAGCAAATGCTCGTTTAAAAGAGAAGCTTCAGGAATTAATTAATTATTGAAATGGATAATAAATCATTATTTTTTGGGATAATAAGCAAGGTTTTTAGTCCTTTGGTGTAATTAAATAGGTGTTTTTGAATCAGGTTATCAAAATATTTTTATTCTCGGTGGTATTTGTCAGCTTTTTGGGCGTGACAAACGCTCAGTTAATTACGGACTCTGACCGAAGGTTGAAGACAGAAAAGTCTGAGGGTCAAGGTAGATTTTTGTTTATAAACAAGAAAAAAAGCGCGCCTGAAAGGAGTGTATCAGCCGGAAAACAATCCTATAAGTTTTCAGAGACGCGATTTTCGCCTAAATCACCATTTTCTGCGAAGGTTCATAAAGCAGCCTCAAGATTTAGTTTTGCACGGAACACTGTGAAGATTAAGAATCAAAAGACGCAACCGAGATATAGTAGCCAAGGATCTTCCTCTTATTCATTAGCCACTGCACCAAGATATTCTCGGCAGAGCCCGTCTTCAAAAAAGTATGTGGTGGTAAGCCCGCGCTTTTCTCCGGGCTCACCTTTTGGGGCAAGAGACTTTGTAGTGGTCCCTAGGTACTCAGACAACAACCGATGGACGCGGCGGGATATGACAGCTAGTACGCCTAGATATTCAGAAAAAAATCGACGGTCAAGGCGGGACATTGCTGGTGGCAGTCCAAGATATTCTGATGAAAGAATTTGGTCCAAAAAGGATCTTGCCACTCGTTCGCCGCGATATTCGCCATCTGCACCATTTAAGGCTAGGGATTTGTATGTAGCTCCGCGTTACTCTCCAGGAAATCCTTTCGACAACATTAATTGGATAGTAAAACCTGATTTTAGTACCAATAAGCACAGATTCGAGCAAAATAAGCGAATGAAAAAAGAAAATGCTGTTTTCAACTTTGAAAGTGGTCAATATAAAGGTGTTCGTCCAACAAGGTTTAATAAGTCAAACTCTATGCATCCGAGTTCAGCATACAAAAGCACGTTGGCTTTCAATTTCAAGTCAGAAGAGACCTTTCGAAAGTGGAATGTCTTTTGGACGAGACTCGACGGGAACAAAGTGCAGCCTCCATCTGTTAAAGAAAAAACTGACAAGCCAAAATTTGACAGGAAAGAAATAGATATTTGGAATAATTAATATGAACTGGCAACATTTAACAAAAGAAGAGCAATTGTCAACGATTGATCTGCAATCAAAGGCTCACCCAATTTTAATCTTCAAACACAGTACGAGATGTAGCATCAGCGCCGCTGCGCTGAATCGACTGGAACGAAAGTGGGATGACTCAAAAGCAGGGAAGGCAGAAATGTTTATCTTAGACTTGATCGCTTATAGGTCAGTGTCCAGCGAGATCGCTGCTCGTTACAACATCTCTCATCAAAGTCCTCAGGTACTTATTATTTTGAATGGGAAATGCGTGTATGACGATTCTCACCTGGGAATTTCGTTTGACGAGATAGCGGAAATTATTTCTGAAGTCAGCCCCACGTAATACTAGGGTAAACATTTTTATCTTTGTTTAATTAACATGCGAATTAAGGCCTACATACTGTTTCTTTTTATTGCGATTGGGGCATTTGCTCAAATCGGAGAGGAGGAGGACTATGTGACTGAGTTTACGTGGGGAGTAAACAAAAACACGAACAGCGCCTTGATTGGTGGATTTGCATTAAAGCTAGCGCTCCAGAAATCTGGACGTCTTTTTCATACGTATGGATTGGAGATCTTAAATGTTCGTCATCCTAATGAGCTAAAACGTCCAACACAAGCTGGAACATCTTTTATTTGGGGAAAGGAAAATTGGCTCTATAGTTTTCGCCTTAATTATGGAAGAGAGAAAATAATCTTTAAAAAGGCACCCCAACATGGTGTGCAGATTAGCGCTTTAGTTGCGGCAGGTCCAACCATTGGACTAGTTGCGCCTTATTATATTTTAAACAATAACGGAACTTACGAGCAGTACCAATACGCGAAGCATCCAAGACCATCATCTATTAATGGCTCTGGTAAGCTATTTCAAGGTATTGGGGAATCAGATGTTCAGTTTGGGGCCAATATCAAGGCTGGTTTATCTTTTGAGTTCGGGTCCTTTAAAAACAATGTAATAGGCGTTGAGTTAGGATCTGCCCTTGAAGCATTTACGAAAGAAATAGTGATCATATCGAGGCTAGAGAATCGGGCAGTGTTTAGTTCATTCTATTTTACACTTTATTGGGGAACAAGGAAGTAGCTTTCCTTGTTGGATGTTTGATTATGCAAAGCTTTCTTTGCGCAACACAAGAATGATATGATAGAACTACCTACTATTTCAATAAATAAGACGGAGAGAGTAAAAAAACCAAATTGGCTCAGAGTGAAACTGCCAATTGGAAAAGCGTACGCCAACGTTCGTAAAATAGTAGATGAAAATAAGCTTCATACTATTTGCGAAAGCGGAAATTGCCCAAATATGGGGGAATGCTGGGGAGCTGGAACAGCCACTTTTATGATACTGGGAAATGTGTGCACCAGAAGCTGTACGTTCTGTGCGGTGGCTACAGGTCGCCCACCAGAATATGACGAGTCAGAACCACAACGAGTGGCAGAAGCAATAGCCACTATGGGTGTGAAGCATGCGGTTTTGACATCTGTCAATCGCGATGAATTGAAAGACCGAGGTGCGGAGATTTGGTATCAAACGGTTGTAAAAACGAAAGAATTAAGTCCAAAGACGACCATAGAAACATTAATCCCGGATGTAAAGAGCAATTGGGATGCGCTGTATAGAATGATCGAAGGTGGTCAGGAAGTCGTTTCTCATAATATGGAAACGGTAGAACGCCTTTATCGAAGAGTACGGCCTCAAGCAAAGTATGTCAGAAGCCTAGAGCAGCTTAGATTAACAAAAGAAGCTGGAAAGCGAAATAAGTCAGGTATTATGCTCGGCTTGGGCGAAACATCGGATGAGTTACATAAAGCCATGGACGACTTGGTGGAGAACGGACTAGATATATTGACATTGGGTCAGTACTTGCAACCAACCAAAATGCACTTTGAAGTTCAAGAATATATTCACCCTGATCAGTTCGCTGCTTACAGAGAAGAAGGCTTGAAAAGAGGTTTGAAATATGTGGAGTCAGGGCCTTTGGTAAGATCGTCTTACCATGCTGAGCGACATGTGAATGTGCCTATTTGATATAGGCAAGTATTTATTTGCTTAAGGAGTTATGGTAGGCACGCTCGTTCATCGGAAGTATGGGCGTATATATAGCTGTTTATAAAGATCAATCTTAAAACAGATAATTGCGTCAGTGCTGAGCTAGAGCGGTGAGTAGGCAGGGGTCTTTTAATTTTGAATTATTGATTTACCAAAATGTCGAGTTGTTTTTCAGAAACTAGGCAACTTAAGCGCTTGTTCTAGAAGTCAGCTTCAATAAGGAAACCATCTAAGGATCAATAGATAGTCTTTTGAAAAATCACAATATTGTATAGAGAACAGAATGGCTTAGGCACCTTGTAGAGTCATTTCTTATAGAAATATTTGTGGGGAAAGCGCAATTTCAGTGAACACTGAAGATATTTCGTGCTTTTCCAGTGAATTTTAACTCCCGCCATGTTTTAGAAAAAATGACTGAGCTAGGGCTAGAGGTATGACATATAGCATCTGTGATAACTTGAAATAGTGATTTATTCATTATCTACATTCGATCAATATTTCCATTATGGACATTTGCAATGGATCGATCACTTACTTGATAAGGCTTGTCTCCAGAATCTAATACTTAGCTATCCTATACAAGCGGGGACGATTTTTAGTAGAAAAGCTATAAAGTAATAGGAGGCTTAAAATAAGTATAAAATTATTCTGAAGACAGGTTTAAAGGACATGACAACAATTTTGATCGGTCAAATCATATGGTTTTAAACTTGCTGCGTCTGTCGATGAGGACCCCCACAAGACTAATTTGGTTCTTTACGGTGAGTGTTGGAAGAAGATGATTTCTAGTATGGAATAGAAATGTATGGACTTTCATTTCTCGCTTATTCAAATAAGGTTTTTGCGGACTCCAGTTTGGCTAAACTCCATAAACTAAGCTTTATTGAAAAAGCTAAAAGAGTATACAGACTTAAAAAAATAGGAAAGGAAACGACACTAATGGCTCCTCAATTAAACCTAGCAGAGTAATAGGCCGTGTCTTTAAATCAAGCACTAGGCCTTCGGAATAGAAAAATAAGCAAAAACGGGGACCAAAAACGAAGAGTAGGAATAGGATAGATGCCACCTTATTCTAAATAAAAGGTTCTTGGCATATGGTGACCTTTTTTCAATCGCTGAGTATTACCTCATTCATATGTGCCAATAAGTACTACTCCAGACATACTTTGCATTGTGGAGCCGTTATCATTTAGCGATGTGTATTTCTTGTCTTCATTTACAGAGCTTGTAAATCCAGTGCGCCAAAACATATTCAAAATATTTTTAGCCATAGGTAAATCAGATTGATGATTTTTATTCCCAGAAGATTGCATTGAATAAAGAGTAATTATCCGATTTCTTATATCACGAAGTTCATCAGAGTTTTTTATTTAGAGAAAATCTTTAAGCGACAAGAAAGGAAAGTGCTATCCACGGGTTTAGGAGCAATTGAATAGTTAGTGGGAATCCTAATCAGATAAACTTATTCGGGCTGAGTCAAGATTTCATGTACATCCCGTTTGATTTTATAACTTAATTCATCGAGAGGGAGATCGTTAATATCTTTTCCAAAAGGATCTTCGATCTCTTCAGAGATAAGCTCTACACTCACTAAAAAGTAAAAAGCCAATAAAACTATTGGGACAGTCCAATAATGCAAATCCCACATAAAACTTACGGGTAAAGTGCAGGAATAAATGAACAAGAATTTCTTGATGAACATACTAAAAGAATAAGGAATCGGGGTGTTTTTGATGCGCTCACAAGCACCGATAATATCCGTAAATCCTTTAAGTTCTTTATCCAGCAGGAACAGCTGTTCCGCACTAAAAGTCTCGTTTTTACGTAGTATCATTACCCGTTCATAGAGAAGACTTGCAATTTTATTAGGTCTATGCTTACTGGCAATAATGACTCTTTGATAGTGTTCATTGATGGTATCCATTTCGCCGATGAGTATACTGGCTCTCAAATGTTCCTTCATAGCAAAAACTATATTTGGAATCATTCGCCGAAAGAATTCACGATCCTCCACATTATCTTTAGGTAAAAACACCCCAATGCGGATGGATAGTTGTCGACAGTCATTGACAAGCTTTCCCCATAGCTTTCTACCTTCCCACCAACGGTCGTAAGCGGTGTTGATCCTAAACACAAGAAAAAGACCTAGAATAACCCCTAATATGGAATGAAAACCGATAGTACCGTCATAATGAATGCCAAAAACATCCACGAGTAGAAATACCAAGAGTGTTGTGAAGACCCCTAGGAAAATGATCAGCGGCAATAGTAACTTAATTACATACCGGCTATACACATCAAAAATGAGGGAAAACCAGGTTTTAGGATTATACTGGATCATTAATTTTTCTTTAACCTGTTGTTCAACTTAGTCTTATAATCCTTTTCAAGAAGGCCAAGTTCCTTTTTAAGCTTAATAATACGATCAAATGACGCCTTTATTCTGGATTCTGGAATATCCCCATTACTCACAAGGAATTGTATGATATCAAAAATTTGATTGGGAGTAACCAATTGATAATCGGGAACATTGTTGGCAAAAAGTAAAATATCCACTCCAGCCATTATACTTTCCTTTATAGCTTCTTCTAATCCATGTTCACTAGCGATGGCTTGCATCTGCATATCATCAGAAAAAACCACTCCTTGGTAACCCAGAAAACCTCTAAGCAAACCATCAACGATGGGCTTTGATAAGGTAGCGGGGGTTTTAGTTTTGTCAAGAACACCATTGACAATATGGGCGGTCATGATCGCGCTGACCGACCCGGCATCAATCAATGCTTTGTAAGGATACAATTCATCTATTTTCCAATTATTCGTGACATCCGCAATGCCAAGATGTGTGTCACTTTGAGAGCTCCCATGACCAGGAAAATGCTTTAATGTTGTCCCAATATTATAATTTTTATGAGTTTCAACGACAATAGCTGCATGGGTGGAGACTAGTTGATGTTCAACGCTAAAAGATCGTTCCATTTTCCCAATAGCTGGGCTTTGCGGGTTGATGTTGACGTCCACTGAAGGAGCAAAATTCATGTTGATGCCGAGAGCATGAAGTGTTTTGGCCGTTTGCTCAGCATAATAGCGTGTAGAGTCTAGATTGTTAAGTGAACCTAGATATTCGGCAGAAACAGACTTTGGAAAACCATAACGGGGCTTAAGCCTATTGACTCTGCCTCCTTCTTGGTCGATACTAACAAATAATGGAATTTTAGATTTCTTTTGAGCGAATCCAACTATTTCTTTTAAATGCTTTTTTGGGTCTTCGAAAGATATATTTTTTTCAAAAAGTATAATACTTCCTACTTTACCCTGCTCAATGGCATCAAATACCGGATTGCTCTTGTCTAGGTAATCATCGTCACCAACACCAATAAGAATCATTTGGCCAATCATCAAGTGGAGGGAATCTTGTGATATTAGTATAGCGTCTTCCTTCTGTGCAAAAAGCTCAACCCTCAATAGCGAGATAACAGAAATCAGAACAATTACTTTTTTGATCATAGTAAATTAGAATTGCGGTTTTGCTTTCCGAGCAATGTACCCTCCAAAGTTACGTAGTAGCCTTGTAGATCAGCAGTTAAACAGGAATGAATTGGAAGTATGCCAACTATATCTCCAACTTTTAATGAAGAGATGTAGGATTTGCTGCCGAAAATAATGCCATGCTCCTGTGATAGTCTAGAAAGGTGAGCTTTTGCTTCGGGAGCCCATCCAAATTCCTTTAGATCAACCACTGTACCAAAACACTTTTGATTTTCGATAATGATATGGTCTTTGGATAAATGCACACCTCCACCATATATAACTGCTTCGTTTCGACCGGGATGAACAGCCACCACTGGGCATGCGAGGCAAACAGCTATGTCTTCCATTTCACAGACACCAAATGAGTGTTGCATTACGTCATAAAACGCGAAATTTCCTGGGCGCAACTCATCTACGGCTTGAAATTCGTGGAGCAATGAACAAGTAGGCGTATCTCCGTAAGAGAGGATTAGCTTGCGACTGCTCAGTCTTTTAAGCGTATTCAAAATAAGTTTACTTTCTTCGAATATAGATAAGGCTTTTTGCGGTGTTATTTTTTGATAGGAATGCCCAGCGTGACCAAGTAAGCCCATCAAGCGATGCTGCTCGAAATCGAAGTTTAGTATTGCTGAAATTAAACTTTCGTTTTCTGGATCTAAGCCCGTTCTATGGGTGCCTAAATCGATCTTTAAAAAGATGTTTAGTGGGGCTATTACTTGGCGGATTACATTAATTAATGATTCTTTGGATTCAAGTACGATATTGAGTGTTATTGAACCAGCCAGTTTATTAATTTCTTCAAACTCTAGAGGATTATATGGAAAAGCGATGGTTATATCTTTCCAGCCATGTCTCGCAAAATAGCTCGCCATACTTACAGAGGAGCACGTAATTTGATGAATCCCTTCTTGCCTGAACCACTCTCCTATATCTGCAGAATGATGGGTTTTAAAGTGTGGGCGAAATATTACATCAGATTTGTCGGCTTTCGCCTTCATTTCCCTGATATTTTTTCGAACTTTCGATTCATCTACAAGGAGGGTTGGTCTTTTAATTTTCATGCATTATTTCGATTAGCCTACTGGATACTTCTGACATATAAGCTCCCATATCTGGCCCATACCAGCTCATCGTCCGTGATTCATATTTATTAAGGTCATACCACTTGTCTTTTATCACATAGCCAAGATAGTCACCGTTAAACGATGTAATGATCAGATGAAGATCTAAATCATTTGCCTTTTTATATAATGGCAAAGCCAATTCACCGGAAAAATCACATGGCATTCCTATCATAAGAATATCATTAATCTTCAAAATGGATATTTCAGGTTGGTAATTTCCAAATAGATAATTAAATACGTAGGGTCTGAGCGCTAGATTTTCTGAAATTTTGAAATAGGGATCACCAATAGGTAATTTTAGTTTGAAGGAGGATAAAGACCGAATGCTATCATGTGGAATGCCTATTAATTCTAAAAATTCATATTGAGCTTTAAGTTCGCTCGCTAATTTATGAACCTTGGCCCAACCGTCTCTACCCTGAACATTTGGCCCCATGCTAGCCACAGGGCCGGCCATAAAGCCTACTTGGTCAAAGTCCTTGTTGTCTTCAAGCTGATCAATGAGGCTATTTGGGTAATCACCAGAGACTTCTCTATTCAGCCGACCTAGGCAAGTAGGGTGGGCACTATACGAGGTAATCAAGGCCTTTTTCTTTGCGGTCATGAAGCTTAGTAGTTGAAACCATGGATCAACCTCCCCTTTATCTTTTGCCAAACGATTATAGACAAGATCTTCAACCTCTAATTTACTGTATCCAATGAGCCCGTTCTCGAGATTTTCCTCTGCTTCGGTAAGTGCATGAATCAATGCGGACGTCATTTTATTGATAATGTTAACACTATATTCACCAGCGAATAGTTCACCGACTCCTCCTGGCGCCCAGCCACCAATACTAGAATGAGTATGTGTGGCTGTAAAATATAATTGATCGCGCGTCCAACCCTCCGGTAAGGAGCGATACACAGCATTTTTGAATTCAGGATGGATAATGAGAAGATCGGCGGAGATAATTGCAGCCTTATGAGATTCTTTTTTAATTATGAAAATTTTAAAGAATATAGAGTCATGAATACCTAAAAGTGATTTGGGATTTCTAGCGCCATAACCTGCCAAAGGTTGATTTTCATCTATTGGAATGTCGATTTCCGACCAACCGATAAATGCTTGTCCACTAGTGTTATTTCCGACGTAATTGGAAGCTAATGAATCTAATCGCTTAGTTAGCGTCCTATAATATGACTTTGATTGATAGGGTTGTCTATTGATAATTGTGATGAGAGAAGTGCCAATAATCAATAAAATGAGAAAAAATACACCAATACCTTTGAGTAAACTTTGAAACATTACTTCAAATTAGTGAAATTGCCAGCCATTCCTATTTAACTCAAGTCTATTGGAAAAAGTCACCTTCGATCTATTCGGTTTAACACTATTGGAGCCACTGTCTGTTTTGACTAACTGGGCAATGGCATGGCAGTGTTTTTATTATGTGTATAAGCTAGATGCTGAAACTGACTACCAGAAATTGTGGGGTTGGTTTTTCAAGCTCTACGCTTGGTCATTCGTGTTTGGTGGCTTTTCTCACCTATTATTTAATTATTCTGGCATGGCAGGTAAGATTCCAGGGTGGAGTTGTGCTTTGCTCGGAGTTACACTGGCCGAATGGGGCATGACGACCAAATTCGAAAAGGCTGAAGTTTTAAGAGTGGTAATAATTGTAAAACTGATTACTTCCGTGTCACTGCTTTTGATCGACTTTAAGTTCTTATGGGTAATGTTACATACTACTGGGTTATTCTTCTTTGTAGGCATTCCTGCTATATTTCGTTTCACAAAAGGAGACACAACATATAAGTATTTTATTTATTCCATATTTTTTCTATTGCTCACGGCTCCAATAAAGCTATTAAAAATTGATATTCATCCAGCTTATTTTAACCGAGATGATATTAGTCACGTCTTTATGATCATAGCCATTTGGATGATGTTCAAAGGAGCTAGGATAACGGCTGGGAATAGCGAAGCATCGCAAGATCTGCAACTGTCCGATTTTAACAGAAAATTGAAGGTAGACTAAATTGTTAGCAAATCAGCGACGGGCATTACATCGGTATTTCATTGGCTTATTTGGCCTATTTGTTTCTCGTCAAAAGATATAATAGTCGAGGACTATTTTACCTTCATTGATCATTCAAGCATAAGCTAATGAGGTTAGGGCCTTTTCGGGATCTTTGACAGCCTTAAGGTAAATGATGACGGCACTGAAGCTCTGTATAAGTTTTCCGACCATAGAATTGTGATAATAGACCATTCGAAGAATTCCCAACTTTCTTTCCTTATTAAAACTATATTCTTAGCACGTGAGTGGTCAGGGCATAAAAAAAGCAGCTCAATTGAGCTGCTTCGTATTCTTATGATTTTCTTAAATCTAGAGTGTTCTCTTGACTTCTTTCATTTCAAATCCTTCTACAACATCACCAACTTGGATATCGTTAAAACTTTTAATTGAAAGTCCGCATTCGAAACTTTTCTTAACTTCCTGAACATCGTCTTTAAATCGTTTCAATTGATTGATTTCTCCTTGATGTACTACGATTCCATCTCTTACAAGTCGGATCTTGTTAGATCTTTTTACGGAACCTTCAGTCACATAGCAACCGGCAACTGTACCAACTTTCGTAATCTTAAAGACTTCACGAACTTCGATATTACCCGTAATAACCTCAACTGATTTCGGCTCAAGCATACCTTCCATAGCATCTTTGACATCATTGATAGCATCGTAGATGATAGAATATAACCTGATTTCAATTTCTTCATTCTCTGCAGTTTTTCTTGCTCCAGATGAAGGTCTCACTTGGAAACCAACGATTACAGCATCAGATGCTGAAGCCAACAAGACATCAGATTCAGATATTTGCCCTACGGCCTTATGAATGATGTTTACTTGAACTTCTTCTGTAGATAATTTCAATAATGAATCAGATAGTGCTTCGATTGAACCGTCCACATCACCCTTTACAATAACATTAAGCTCTTTGAAACTTCCTATAGCTAATCGTCTACCAATCTCATCAAGCGTAATGTGCTTTTTAGTCCTGATAGACTGCTCACGATTGATTTGCCCACGTTTCGTTGCGATTTCTCTCGCAGCTCTGTCAGACTCCATTACATTAAAGCGATCTCCTGCTTGGGGTGCTCCGTCTAGACCAAGCATTTGCACTGGAGTAGCTGGGCCAACCTCATTCAATCTCTTTCCTCTGTGATCAAACATGGCTTTTACTTTTCCAAAATTCGATCCTGCGAGAACAACATCACCAATTTTCATAGTACCTGCCTGAATCATCATTGTTGTAACATAGCCTCGACCTTTATCAAGGGTTGCTTCAACAACAGTACCTAGAGCAGGTTTATTTGGATTGGCTGTTAATTCTAATAATTCAGCTTCAAGTAATACTTTCTCTAAAAGGTCATCAATACCTTCTCCAGTTTTTGCAGAAACATGTTGACATTGGTATTTACCACCCCAATCTTCAACAAGGATGTTTATTGCTGAAAGTTGTTCTTTTACTCTTTCTGGATTTGCATTTGGTTTATCCACTTTGTTTATCGCAAAGACGATAGGAACACCTGCCACTTGTGCGTGGTTTATTGCTTCTTTTGTTTGAGGCATTACGGCATCATCCGCAGCGATTACAATGATGGCAATATCTGTGATTTTTGCACCACGAGCTCTCATCGCAGTAAAAGCTTCGTGACCTGGTGTATCAAGAAATGCGACGCGCTTACCAGTTACGGTCATCACATCATATGCACCAATATGCTGAGTTATACCTCCGGCCTCTCCTTCAGTAACTTTTGCATCTCTGATATAATCAAGGAGAGATGTTTTACCATGATCGACGTGACCCATTATAGTTACTATAGGAGCTCTATGGATGAGATCCGTCGGTGCATCTATAAATTCTTCTACCTCTACTTCTTCATCGTCAGTACTAAACTCTACATCAAAACCGTATTCATCGGCAATTACCGTAATAGATTCTGCATCTAATCTCTGGTTGATCGAAACGAACATGCCCAAAGACATGCAAGTTGAAATAACATCGTTTACAGTTACGTCTAAAAGAGATGACAAATCACTAGCGGAAATAAATTCCGTGACTTTGAGCTTTTTGGCTTCCTCTTTGTTCTGCAAATTTCGTTCTTCTTCAGCATCAGCCTTTGCGGAACGTTTATCCTTTCTGTATTTGGATCGGTTTCCACCTCCACCGTGGCTTCCACCACCGCTTAACTTGGCAAGTGTTGCCTTAATTTTATCCTGAATTTCTTTGTCAGTGAGTTCTTCCGTTTTCCTAGGATCTCTTCTCGGAGGTCTTTGACCGCCGGCACGATTTGGTGCACCGGGCCTTCCAACGCCACCAGGTCTTCCAACGCCACCACCAGGTCTTCCAACGCCACCACCAGGTCTTCCAACGCCACCACTAGGTCTTCCAACGCCACTACCAGGGCGACTTCCTGCACCAGTTGCCGGAGCAATTCGTTTTCTTGGCCTTTTTTTACGATCTTTATTTTCGTCAGAACTTGCTACAGGCTTCACTTTTTTCCTGTCTGCAGGAAGTTCGATTTTACCTATTACGGTTAAGCCCTTTAGAGAATCAGCTCTTGCTGCAATTACTTTATCTTCGATAGGAATTATTTTAAGAGTAGTTTTAGGTTCCTCTTTCTTAGCGTCCTTAACGAAAGGCTTAGGCGACCCTGTTTTCTTGTCCTCTATTTTTGGTACTATATCAGCTTTAAGCCCAGTTTTTTGCTTTACTATCACTTTCGGCTCTTTTTTCTCTTCTGTCTTTAGCTCTTCTTTTATTGGAACAGCCTTAGGAGCTTCAACCTTTTGTTCAGCTTCTACCGCAGGGAGTGTCTTCTTAACCTCTGCAGGTTTTTCTGGCAACTTATCCTCTACCTTATCAGGAACTTCTATTTTCGATTCCTCTTTTTTCGGTTCTTCTTTTAGAGGCTCTACCATTTTCGGTTCTACTTTCGCAGGCTCCACCATTTTCGGTTCTTCCTTCGCAGGCTCCACCTTTTTAGATTCCTCCTTTATAGGTTCTACCATTTTTGGTTCTTCCTTCTGAGGTTTTTTCCCAACGGAAGCCAGATCAATTTTCCCAACGATTTTAGTACCAGTTAAAGTTGGCTTAGAAGTGAGACTTTCCTCTTTTACTTCTTTAACCTCCTCTTTTCTAGGTTCAGGTGAAATTGCGTTGTTATCCTTAATAAGGATTCTTTCTTCTTCCTCCGGATTTTTTACTTCAGAAGGGGATTTGATCGTAATACGCTCCGTGTGGGATGTACCAATGGTCAAGCCAGAAGCCTCCTCCTTATCCATAGCAGAATCAGCAAACTCTTTTGAGAGATGCCCATACTGCTCTTGGGAAATTTTGGAGTTAGGACTGCTATCTACTTCATAGCCTTTGTTAGAAAGAAAATCCAAAATTGTATTTCTTCCAACATTAAGCTTTCTAGCAACCTGACTTAATCTATGTGTTTTTTCGTCTGCCATAAACTGATTTCACTGCAACAGCTCTTATTTATTCGAATTCCTGTTTTAATATTTTCATCACATCCTGAATTGTCTCGTCTTCAAGATCGGTTCGGCGAACCAAATCTTCGGTAGACAATGTAAGGACACTCTTAGCTGTATCTAGTCCTATTCGTTTCAATTCTTTAATAACCCAACTTTCGATTTCATCTGAGAATTCGCTTAAATCCACATCTTCATCGTCAAAGTCACCGAGCTCTCTAAAAACATCTATTTCTAATTCAACCAACCGGGAAGCCAATTTGATATTTTGACCTCCTTTACCAATTGCGAGAGATACTTGATCGGGTTTTAAGAAAACCGATACTCGATCCTTTTCCTCACTAATTTTCATACTTTGAAGTTTAGCAGGACTCAATGCTCTTGTTACGTATAATTCCAGATTATCCGTAAAATTAATCACATCTATGTTCTCATTTTGCAATTCACGTACAATAGAATGAATTCGTGAACCTTTCATCCCCACACAAGCTCCAACAGGGTCTATCCTGTCATCATAACTTTCCACAGCTACCTTGGCTCTTTCTCCTGGCTCGCGTACGACTTTCTTAATAGTAATAAGACCATCATAAACCTCTGGCACTTCGCTTTCAAACAACCTCTCAAGGAAAACAGGGGATGTTCTAGAAAGAATAATCTTTGGATTACCATTGATCATCTCTACACGATGAACTATGGCACGCACAGAATCACCTTTTCTAAACCTGTCTTTTTGAATCTGTTCGTTTTTGGGTAGGCTTATTTCATTACCATCACCATCAATAAGTAATGTCTCACGGCTTAAAGTTTGATAAACTTCCCCAGTAATAATTTCACCAACTAATTCTTTATACTTATCAAAAAGAAGATCTTTCTCAAGATCCTTGATTTTCTGAATCAATGTTTGACGGGCAGTCATTACTGCTCTTCTTCCAAAATCAATTAACTTGATTTCCTCTGCAACTTCTTCACCGATCTCAAAATCTGGCTCGGTCTTTCTTGCTTCCGTCAGACTGATTTTGTCATGGTCCCAGATATCCTCTGAATTATCGTCAACGATTTCTCGGAATCTCCATATTTCTAGATCTCCTTTATCCGTATTGATAATAATATCGAAGTTATCGTCAACTTTATATTTCTTACGAATCATCGTTCTGAAGACATCCTCCAAAATTCTGATCATTGTAGGTCTATCGATGTTTTTGCCTCTGGCAAAATCTGCAAACGAATCAATTAAAATTCCACTATCCATATTACTTGAATGATACTAAAACCTTAGTTTTCTCTATGTTTTCCAAATTAATCGTAGTTATTTCCTTTGATTTTTCTGGTTTTATTTTTATTTCTTTTTCTGCAACTACTTCTAGTAGTTTTCCTTCGACCTTCTTACCATCCATCGTAGTGATGCTTAGAGTGCGTCCAATATTCCTTTTATACTGTCTCAGGTTACTTAAAGGCTGATCTACTCCAGCACTTGAAACTTCTAAAATATATTTTCCGGTGATTAGCTCCTCTTCTTCTATTATCGTTGATAATTGACGACTTAGAGAGGAACATTGTTCAATGGCAATTCCATTGTCTCCGTCAAGATAGATTTCAAGTTTTTGATTACCTTGATTGCCTCGTAGATCAAATGAGACAATAAACAGGCTTTCATCCTCGGAGAGGATGTTTTCTACATGCTGCTTAATCTTTCTTTCAGGGGATTCTTCGCTCACTTATTGTTATTAATAAAAAGAGGGGACTGCTGTCCCCTCGAACTAAATTTTATATTTGCAGCAAAGCTAATAGAAATTTTGATTTTTATCAAATAGGGTGAGAAATCAGGCTCTTTTGATAAAATTTTTATAAGGCGTCAATCCAAATAATTAAACAATGATCGGTAAGCTCCGGGTAGTTAATTCAATAACGAAGGAAAAGGTAGCATTTGAACCTCTTAATCCCCCACATGTGGGGATGTACGTTTGTGGGCCTACCGTGTATAATAATGCACACCTAGGGAATGTAAGGACTTATATATCTTTCGATGTTATATATCGATATCTTCAGCATTTAGGATATAAGGTAAGATATGTGCGTAATCTTACTGATGTGGGTCATCTACTCGATGACGGTCAGGATAGGATTTCAAGTAAGGCTAAACTTGATAACCTGGAGCCTATGGAGATCGTTCAAAAATACACGAATGACTTCCATGATGTCATGAACCAATTTAATGCGCTTACGCCAGACATTGAACCAACGGCTACAGGGCATTTGATGGAACAATTAGTAATGATTGACAGGTTGGTGGAAAATGGGTTTGCCTATGAGTCAAATGGATCGGTCTATTTTGATATCGAAAAGTACAATAAAGCGTATGATTATGGTAAAGTAAGTGGCAGGAGGGTAGAGGACTTATTGAATCAAACCAGAATATTAGATGGTCAGGATGATAAAAGAAATCCGCTTGATTTTGCCCTTTGGAAAAAAGCTGCTCCTGAGCATATTATGAAATGGGATACAAAATGGAGTGATGGTTTTCCAGGCTGGCATTTGGAGTGCTCTGTTATGAGTACAAAATATCTTGGCGAGTCTTTTGACATACATGGAGGCGGAATGGACTTAAAGTTTCCTCATCATGAGTGTGAAGTTGCGCAGAATGTAGGTAGCCATGGCCATGACGGAGCAAAATATTGGTTGCATACTAATATGCTCACTGTAAATGGGCAAAAAATGAGTAAGTCGCTTGGGAATTCTTTTCTTCCCCATGAACTGATTTCTGGTGAGCACGAAATGCTTGATAGAGGGTATAGCCCAATGATCATTAGGTTTTTTATGTTGCAGTCACATTATGCCAGTACACTCGATTTTTCTATAGAAGCCTTAAATGCTGCACAAAAAGGGTATAATAAGTTGGCTAATGGTGTTAAACTCGTGAAAGAGCTATCTTTTGAAGAAGGAGATGGTCCAATTAATGAAAAGCAGAGCGATCAGATTTTGAAAATTTGTAATAACTGTTATTACGCAATGAACGATGATTTCAATACGGCGCTAACTATTGGGCATCTATTTAATTTATTAAAAAAGTTCAATGCGATTCAGACTGGTCAGCTTCACACATCAGAAATAGGTGAGGAGTTATTTAATAAAATGAGTAAAATATTTTTACTTTTCACAATTGATATATTAGGTCTGAAAGAAGAAGATCGAATAGATGGTGCTGATTTACTCAAGCATATAATTGTTGATTATGCTAAAGCAAAACAAGCAAAGGATTATGATCGCGTGGATGAGTTGAGAGCGATGTTGAAAAATAATGGAATTGTGGTAAAAGATCTTAAAACAGGGATTGACTGGGCATACGAAGAGTAGATTCTTTGATAACATTTAGAAATAAAAAAAGGGGCAACCGCCCCTTTTTTTATTTCTAAATGTTTTAGCGTTAATGCGCTAGATGTTTTTCCTTATATTTTTTCAATTGTCTTCTTAGTGCTTCGGCGGCATCATCTGCTGCTGCTTCAAATGAAGATGCTTTTTCTTTGGCAAATAATTGTTCTCCTGGAATATTTAATTTTATTTCCAATACCTTATTATCTCTTGCTTCCCCTTTGTCCAACCTCAAAAACACCTCTCCATCGATGATTCTATCAAAAAAGGTTTCTAATTTATCAGCCTTTTTTTGAATAAAGTCAACGAGTTTTTGATCAGCATCGAAATGGATTGAATGAATTTGTAATTTCATGATTCTTGTTGTTTTAAGGGTTAAACCATTTAAGCTTTCGGATGGGCTTGGTCAAATGCGGACTTCAGCTTTTCCATTGAATTATGCGTGTAAACCTGAGTGGCAGCAAGGCTTGTATGGCCAAGTAAATCTTTGACTGCATTCAGATCAGCACCTTTGTTTAATAAATGCGTTGCAAACGTGTGCCTCAAAACATGAGGGCTTTTCTTGCTTTGTGTAGTAACTATTTCCAAATATTTTTTTACTGTTCTGTAGACAAACATGGGGTATAATTGACTTTCATTATCTGTTATAATTAGAAACAGTTGGTTTGCTTCGTTGTTGCGGAAGTTTAAATATCTCTTTATTAATTTAACGAGAAAATCATTGATTGGTATGACTCTTTCTTTATTTCTTTTTCCTAAAACCTTAATTGTATTTTGATAGAAACTAACATCGCTAGTTTTTAGACCAATCAGCTCTGATAGCCTGATTCCGGTGCTATAAAGGAGCTCGAGTATAACTCGATCTCTTGAGCCCGCCAAGTCGTTCGTAAAGACTACTTGGTCTAATAGTTGGTTTATTTCTGATTCTCTAATGAACACAGGAAGTGCCTTATCAGTTTTTAATGGCTTTAACCGAGACGCGGGATTTCCTTCGGTATATTCTCGTACGACAAGAAACTTATAATAGGATTTTAAAGTAGCAACCTTCCGGTTGACAGATTTTGGGGATTGGCCGAGTGTTAATAATTCAACAATCCAGCTTCTAAGTTGAGTATGGTTTACATCAACGGTATTCTTTATCTCGAAAGTACTTTCAAGAAATTCCCTAAGCTGGTCAAGGTCTTTCTTATACGCTTTTATGGTATGAGGACTATACCTTTTTTCGTATTCAAGATATTTAATAAATGTTTCGATCATAGTTAGAAATCCCCTCTGGGGATCACTAACTTAATCAAATTTGTCTAGAGGTTGGTTCTCTAGAAGTATTAATTACCTTCCTTTTCTTGGAGGTATTGCTTGTACTCTGCTTTTATTACTTGAGCTCTTCTTTCAACAGAAGGTTTGGTGAACGCTTTTCGCTCTCTCAGTTCTCTTAAAACACCCGTCTTCTCAAATTTCTTTTTGAATCTTTTAAGTGCTTTGTCTATTGACTCGTTTTCTTTTACGTTGATTATAATCATCGGTATTATTTTTTCAGGAGGGCAAAATTATGTAATTATTCTTTGTAACAAAAACTATTTTAAAATAACGCGTGAAATAACTAGTTTTTGGATCTCTGAGGTACCCTCACCAATGGTACAAAGCTTAGCATCACGGTAGAACTTTTCAGCGGGATAATCCTTAGTATAGCCGTATCCACCGAATATTTGTACGGCTTCATTTGCTAAGTGCACTGCTGATTCTGATGCATGCAATTTTGCCATCGCCGATTCTTTGGTTACATTTTTTCCTTTGTTTTTTAGATCAGCAGCATTATAGGTCAAAAGCTTGGCTGCCTCTAAACTAGTTGCCATTTCTGCCAACTTAAACGAAATACCCTGAAATTGGGAAATTGATTTTCCGAACTGCTCTCGTTCTTGTGCATAATCGACGGAACACTTGAGCGCGCCCTCGGCAATACCACAACTTAACGCCGCAATGGATATTCGTCCACCGTCCAAAACTTTTAATGACTGCACAAAACCATCACCGACTTCACCAATAAGTTGATCGTCGGGAACAAAGCAGTCTTCAAATATCATTTCCGCTGTTTCTGAGCAGCGCATTCCGAGCTTATTTTCTTTTCTCCCTCCTCTGAATCCTTTGGCAGATCTTTCGACAATAAATGCAGAAGCGTTTCTCGAATTCCCAGGCTCACCTGTGCGGACGATGACTACTGCTATATCACCAGAGATACCATGAGTAATGAAGTTTTTTGCTCCGTTCAGGATCCATCCTCCTTCAGTTTTCACTGCAGTGGTCTTCATGTTACCTGCATCAGAGCCTGTGTTTGGTTCTGTCAATCCCCAAGCACCTAAATATTCACATGAGGCAAGTTTAGGGAGATATTTTTCTTTTTGTAATTGGCTTCCATGTTGAAGAATATGACCTGTACATAAGCTATTGTGTGCAGCCATGGATAGCGCAATTGAACCATCTACTTTGCCTAATTCTATTATAGCTGTTACATATTCATTGTAGCCAAACCCTGAACCGCCAAAGGTTTGAGGGACTAGAACGCCCATAAGTCCAAGCGCGCCAAGTTGCTTAAATATGTGAATTGGAAATTCTTGAGATTCATCCCAATCCATTTTATACGGTTCGATTTCTTTGGCTGCAAAGTCACGAACCATTTCAGCAATCATTTTCTGATTTTCTTCCGTGTGTTGGATGTTGTCTATTGTGGTATTCATGTAGGGGTGTTTTGAAAAGTTGGCAAATTTAGATTTATGAAAACGATTTCATTTGGATTTTTTGATGAATGGTTTAAGTCGAATATACACCTTATAAAAACAGTCATCTGCTTCCAAAGTGGCGTGCTAGATAAAACAAGAGAATATGGATTACTATGAGAATATACCGGCCATTTTATTTTCCATTTTTCATTCATTAGAAAAGAAATAGCCTATCTTTTTGGATTAGAACCAAACCAATTTTATGCCAGTACTGAATACTGACTTGCTTGTTTTATTCTTGGGATTTTTGATCGTTGCAATTTCTGCAAATCAAATCGCCAAATCTTTTCAAAAAGTCCGATTACCATTAATAACCGGATTGATATTTACTGGGATTATCGCGGGCCCCCATATTTTGGGGTTGGTTCCTATTTCAGCAAAAAATCAATTACAATTTATTAATGAAATGGCGCTTGCGTTTATTGCTTTCGCTGCTGGTGCGGAGCTCTATCTTCGTGAGTTGCGTAGCAGGTTTAGAAGTATTAAATGGAATACATTTGGCCAGTTGGTAGTGACATTTGTCCTCGGATCTATTGTCCTTTTTCTCGTGGCGGACCATATTCCATATATGGCGGATATGGACACATCAGCTAAGGCAGCAGTGTCCATGATTACTGCTACCATTTTTGTGGCAAGATCTCCCGCTTCGGCCATTGCGGTAATAAATGAGCTTAGGGCAAAAGGACCATTCGTTCAGACGGTGATGGGCGTTACCGTAGTGAAGGATTTTTTAGTAATTATTCTTTTCTCGATTTGCCTTTCAGTAGGACAAACGCTTATTAACGGCGAGGTATTCAATGTATTAAGCGTCGTATTTATAGTTCTTGAACTGCTGTTTTCTTTTGTTATTGGCTTTTATATATATGGCTGGTTGCTGAAAATTTCCCTAGCCCTTAAAATTAGGAGGTTGGGCAAGATTATCTTAGTCTTATTAATTGGTTATTCTGCCTACGTGCTTTCAAGCTACGTAAGAGTATATTCTGAGGATATTTTAGGGCATGAAATTTTTCTTGAGCCACTACTCATGTGCATATTGGCGAGTTTTAATGTGACCAACTATTCTAAGTATCGTCCCGAGTTTTTGAAAATACTGGAACAGGTTGGTCTGCCAATTTATGTGGCTTTTTTCACTTTGACAGGGGCAACTATGGCTATTAATGTTATGCTTGAGGTTTTGGGTGTGGCATTAATACTATTTGGTATTCGAATAGGGACTATGATTATTGGATCGTATTCTGGGGGTTTATTGGCAAAGGACGACATGAAGCAAGTGCATCTGGGATGGATGCCTTATATCACTCAAGCGGGTGTAGGATTGGGTTTAGCAACAGTTGTTGCAAATGAGTTCCCCGGCTGGGGAGAGCAATTTGCAACGGTCATTATTGCCGTAATAGTGATTAATCAGTTTATAGGCCCTCCATTATTTAAATGGGCTATTTATCAGATCGGGGAAGATAGAGTTAAAGCACCAACTCCAGACTTTGATGGCCAGAGGGATGCACTCATTTTTGGTTATGAAAGTCAATCACTGGCACTTGGGAGACAACTTTTGGATAATAACTGGAATGTCACGATAGTGACCAGAAAGGCACAAGGAACAATAGAAGAGCCTGATGATCTGCCAATGTTTTATTTAAAGGAGATCAATAAAGAAGCATTTGATCAATTGGAAATGGGAAGATACGAGGCGATTGTCACCATGCTTTCCGATGAGGAGAATCTTGAAATTTGCGAAATAGCCTATCATAATTTTGGTACTCGTGAACTTGTGGTAAGACTAAATCACCGTTACAATTACGATAAATTTATCGCTTTAGATGCCAAAATCGTCGATCCTTCGACGGCAATTGTAAGTCTTTTAGATCATTTTGTAAGGTCTCCACAGGCTACTTCCTTGCTGCTTGGTATGGAAAAAGGACAGGATACTCAAGATATTGAGCTACTCAACCCAGACTTGCATGGATTAGCATTGCGTGATATTAGATTACCAGCAGATGTAATTATCTTATCCATTATGAGGAGCGGACAGACGATTATTTCTCATGGCTATACAAGGTTAAGAATGAGGGATATTATGACAGTTGTAGGATCAATAGATAGTTTGAAGGCAGTTCAATTCAAATTTGACAAGTGATCACAATACATTTGATTTCTGTATCAACTTCTTATACTTGCCTTTAATACGACCACAACAATAAATAAGAGATCGATGGATACGACTGTTACCACTCAGTTGATAGCAGTATCGGCGACTATCAATTAATCATCTTTGTCCAGATTGCTTCAAACGATTGAATGATGGATTTTTGTAAAGTCAAAATGTAGTTGAGTATCTAAGAGATTTTGATGATACAGTCTTTATAGTGTTCTTGAGAATGTTAGTTAACAGTATAACATAGCTGAAGAAGTAGACTCTTGCTAGCTAAGAAAAGCAAAGCAAGAAGAGTAAAGTAGGCTGCATCTATGCTAAAAGCCGGTAATGTTGTGAGTTTAAATGGCGAGTTACCTCCTACCAAAACAGATGTTGATCCGTGATATTTTAGGCCTTTGATAGAAGGGTTTCATAATTACTGTCGGCGATAATTTCTAACAGTCTGATTTTCAGATAGTTTATTCCAAAGTAATTATTCAGTGAACATTTCGAGTTAAAAAAGAGCTCAAAATCTATCTTTGCGGTTATGGCTAGTACTGACGAGATAACAACACTCAAGAATATATCTTCACATTGTAAAGAATATGGATTTGTCTATCCATCAAGTGAAATCTACGATGGTTTAAGCGCGGCATACGATTACGGTCCATATGGCGTAGAATTAAAAAATAACATCAAGGAATATTGGTGGAAAGCCATGGTGAAGTTGAATGAAAATATTGTTGGTCTTGATGCCTCAATTTTTATGCACCCTAAAACCTGGAAAGCGTCAGGTCATGTTGATGCATTTAATGATCCTTTGGTCGATAATAAGGATTCTAAGAAGAGATATAGAGCGGATGTGCTCATCGAGGATCAGATAGCCAAGCTCGAAGCAAAAATTAACAAAGAAGTCATAAAGGCGGCTAAGCGATTTGGGGAGAGTTTTGATGAGGTACAATTTAAAGCCACAAACCCCCGCGTTGTTGCCAACCAAGAAAAAATTGTGAACATTGAGAATCGCATGAAAGAGGCTATTGAGTCAGGTAATCTCGATGGCCTAAAGCAATTAATTATTGACCTTGAAATTGCAGATCCTATTTCAGGATCTCGTAATTGGACGGATGTAAGACAATTCAATTTGATGTTTTCAACAGAGTTAGGTTCTGTCGCCGACGAGTCGGGGAAAATATATCTGCGCCCAGAAACTGCGCAAGGTATTTTTGTGAATTTCTTAAATGTGCAAAAAAGTAGTCGAATGAAACTTCCGTTTGGAATTGCACAAATTGGAAAAGCTTTTAGAAATGAAATAATAGCCCGTCAGTTCATATTCAGAATGCGTGAGTTTGAACAAATGGAAATGCAGTTTTTTATCAAGCCAGGAACGGAAATGGAATGGTATGAGCAGTGGAAAGAAAAACGTATGAAATGGCACCACACACTTGGTTTGGGTGCGGATAACTTTAGGTTTCATGATCATTTGAATCTTGCACATTATGCCAATGCAGCATGTGATATTGAATTTAATTTCCCAATGGGCTTTAAGGAGTTGGAAGGAATTCACTCACGAACTGATTTTGACCTGAAAGCACATGAAGAGCATTCGGGAAGAAAGCTTCAGTTTTTTGATACGCAGGCTAATGAAAGTTTTGTTCCTTACGTTGTGGAGACTTCAATCGGTCTTGATAGAATGTTTCTAGCCGTAATGTCGGCTTCATTCACGGAGGAAAAACTGGCAGATGGAAGTGAGAGAACAGTGCTAAGAATACCGCCAGCTCTCGCTCCGATAAAAGTGGCAATACTTCCATTGTTGAATAAAGATGGCTTACCAGAAAAGGCCCGTGAAATAATGAAAGAAGTAATGATTGACTTCAATGCTCAATACGACGCGAAGGATGCTATTGGTAGAAGGTATCGCAGACAAGATGCCATTGGAACTCCATATTGTATTACCATAGACCATCAAACGCTAGAAGATAATACTGTTACAATTCGAGAAAGGGATAGCATGGAACAACAGCGAATATCTATTGCCGAACTGATTTCTACACTGGAAGATAAGGTTGATATGAAGCATTTGCTTAGACAGTTGAACTAGCGGGTGATCTATGTCCTAATAATTTTATTTTTTGTTGGCGGCATTTGGTTGTTTCTCAAGAAAAAGTCTTCGATCAATCCTATTAACGAACGAGAAAAGGCGGCACTTATTAAAAACTTTGATTTTTATAAGCGCCTGCCTCCAAAGTCGAAGGAGATTTTTGAAGTCCGAACTGCATACTTTCGTGAGATTAAAACCTTTGTGCCTAGGAACATGCCCGAAGTAACAGAGGAAATGAAATTATTAATAAGTGCTTGTGCGGTTAAATTGACCTTTGGCTATCCGAAAATATTTTTATCCTATTTTAAATATATCATTGTTTTTCCGGATCAATATTTTAATTATGCAGAGCAACGGTATCATAAAGGAGAAGTCAACCCCAAGGATCGAGCTATTGTGCTTTCATGGCGTCATTTTGTTCATGGATATGCCTTCAATGATGGGGTAAACCTCGGGCTGCATGAAATGGCTCACGCCCTGAGGTTGGAAAATGTGGTGGAAAACAAGGAGTTTGATTTCATAAACCGTAAAGCCCTAAAAGTTTGGCAAACTCTAGCACAGGAAGAAATTAGGGCGGTGCGTGAAGGAACAGATACCTTTTTTAGATCTTATGCAGGAACAAATTATGCAGAGTTTTTTGCTGTTGCTGTCGAGAATTTTTTTGAACGCCCGAGAGAGTTTCGGTCTATGAAACCCGAGCTATATCAGGCGCTATCAAGCCTTCTGAATCAAGATCCAACGAATTTAAGATAAATGGCGAACGGTCATTATAAGTGATTTGTACCTAGGCGATAATCAGAATATGGAAACCTAGTAATTATATTTTCTAACACAATATCTTCAAAAAAGGAAAGATTGATCTCTTTACAAGAAAAGAACTGAAACAGCTCATGATCGATTCGTGAGAACCTTGCAAGCAGAGTGTCTAATACCTCCGCAGGGCCGCTCCATGGCCTGCAGGACGATTATTAATGTGCCCAAAGCACATTTTTTAGATGCCAAGACTAATGTGAGAAAATTTCTAATAATGATCTGTGAGTAAAAGGGTTTTGTTCCGATATTTAAATTGGCGCTGAAATTCAGGACGGAATATTATTTGGCAGAGATAGGTTTTAACACCTCAGGGAAGAATAATATTTGTTACGGATACCAAAATAGGTTGTCAGGAGGGGTGTTTTATTGTCAGGAGAGGCAATAGAACCTACAGGGCGGGGTATCTGTCCGTCAGAAAACACTTTTTGTGTTAACCTATTTCAGGACAAGATCTTCATTAATGAAAAGCGCGATTACAATCCTATTGAAAATGAAATAGTAGATGAGGCAGAACATTACCTATATAGCTCGGCGAGGGATTATGCCTGGTTCAACGGGTTGCTGTCGGTTGAGCTGTTGGAGTAGTAGCTGATAGTGGTGTGGACATCCGGTGCAAACGCGCGCCAGGTAGTGGGGACGAGGACGGAGGATTCAATCAGCCGGTGTTGATTGGTAATAATAGTGTTTCTGTTAGCGTTTAAAGCTACTAAGTAACCGCTAAACTGTTTCGTTATTAAAAAATCATTAACAGCTGTACACTAATTTTACAATGCTGTTGTGTGAATAGAATAATAATTGTTTCTTTCCTTAATACTTAATTCATTCAGTTTACTATTATTTACAGTTTTCACCTTTCTCAAATTCCAACTTCTATGAAAACCACTAAATCAATTTTTTTTGTGTTAATTGCTTTATCTGTAATCCTTTTCAATTCATGTAGTCCCGAAGATTCAGACGAACTAATTATTGACGAATCATATGAAGGCGCAGATTATTTATTTGAATCTGAAATGATTTTAGGAGATAAAAAGGAAATCACATATACCATTGAAAATATGCAAAGGGCATTTTCAAACTTATCAAAAACAGGTAGACTTGACGAGGATTTTTCTATCGAAACTACAGACTTATATGTTCGTTTTTTACCTGCTGACACAACAGACATTAAGCTGCTCAAACAAGATACTAGCATTACGCTGTTTGATCATCCTCTTGACTTTGAAATTGAACAAATTGGTAGCTGGTATCACGATCCCAGCATAGCTGATAGCCTACCAACCTGGCAATATACCGTGGTTGATGTAAAATATAATTTCCCACTTGTCAAATATGAAGTGCTCGCAAATTTATTTATGGTTGACGAGGATGACGATACCATGAGTTCTGGTCGTATTAGTCAAGGCACATGGGAAAGGCTAGAAGAAGAGGCCCTTCGAATTTCTGGAAATCTTGATGAAGAAAATTTAAATTCTGGAAGATCACTGGGTAGGTGGAGACCAGCTGGTTGTCTTAGAGTTGAAGAAAATAGTGCAACAACTGGAAATGGAAAGATGCTTCCAATAGAAGGCGTAGAGGTAATAGCTCGTAGAGGTCTAAAATTCAGTAAAAAACGAACAGATAGAAATGGTTGCTTTAGTATGAATCTTAGATTTAGAAATAGTGTTAAATATAGTGTTAAATGGGAAGTAATTAATAGATACCGTGTGGCCAATCCGTATGGGTTAAGTAGAACTTATAATAGACCCGGTGGTTATACTAAGTCTCGTTGGCAACAAGACATTCGAAGAAATGTACACGGAAGAGAAGTTTGGACTGAAGCAACTGTGGCTAAGGCAATTAGAGAATTTCATCGACAAGCTGAGGAACATCGCATTAAAGTTCCCGGCCTTCATAACAACATTAAAATAAGGTTAAAATACGGATCAAAATCATCGAACGTAGTAAATGGATCATTTCGTCATAATCCGATTTATCCCGTGCTAGGTGGTGGAACAAATACCGTTGTAATGAGAAATATGCTCAGAAACGATGTGAAATTTTATGTTGAAAGAAATGATGGAACGTCCGTAATATTTAGAGTAATGATGCATGAACTGGGACATATGAGTCATATATTAGAGGCAGGAGTTAACTTTCAGTTTTCCTATGTAAGAGACCCAATGCTCGTGGAAAGCTGGGCAGAATGTACGGAATATTATTTTACTAAACCTTACTACCCAAATAGTATATCATCAATGCCTGATCAAACGAGAAGGACAATAATCGCAGGAGGTACAAAGTCCTGGCAATACACACCATTTTTTATCGATTTAAAAGATGGAACCAATCAAAGTATTATTCGACCGTATGGTGCCACTACTAATGATTATGCAAATGATAATGTTGCTGGTTACGGTCTCGAAAGAATGCTAAAAGCACTAGATAATAGAACTACGTTGAGAGGTGTCCAAGAATTCCTAATTAACAACTATAACTATGGGACAGAGAATAACATTGAAAGAATGCGTGACTTTTATGAGAATATTAAAGACAATCATGACTAATCACTATATTTTAAAATTTCTGATACTGTTATTGATTATTTCTTGTAAACAAGAGTCTGGCAAGAAAATACTTCGAAGAATAATCAATAATACTGAGCATCAAATCAAAATCAAAATTGGAAACAATGGCTCTTCCATTTATCAAAATAGTATTTTGCCTTATGATACTCTGAATATTGAAGGCACTTGTGGTTCTGATGAAAGAGATGATATTTGTTTTGCCGGTTGGAGGAGTGCCAACCACGGTACCATAATTTTTTCAGATTCCATGAAATTGATGACTACTTTCGATCTAAGCTCTGGGTTGGCATGCGATGTTAAGACTATTAACGCTCACGTAGGGTGGTGTTATGGTTATTCCTTGAATGAAGATGATGAAGATGGCGTAGACGTTTATACATTCACAATTACAGAAGAAGATTTCGAAAATGCCATACCAATACAGAATTGAGTCAATCTAAGCTGATTATTGAATATAGGTTGAATCAACCTTAATTTAAAAATCCCGATTTACTAAAACATTAAGAAAAATAATATCGCGCTTTTAGGAGAAACACCTAATAAACTTGATAATGGCAGAACCTTCTTGCTGATTCAAGATCCAGATAGGCTATTTATTGAAATTATCGGTCAAAAATAATTTTTTCATTCTATTCCAGCCATCGCATTAAAGTTCCCGGCCTTCATAACAACATTAAAATAAGGTTAAAATACGGATCAAAATCATCGAACGTAGTAAATGGATCATTTCGTCATAATCCGATTTATCCCGTGCTAGGTGGTGGAACAAATACCGTTGTAATAAGAAACATGCTCAGAAACGATGTGAAGTTTTATGTTGAAAGATTCGATGGGACTGCTGATATCTTCAGAGTAATGATGCATGAATTAGGTCATATGAGCCACATTTTGGAAGCAGGAGTGAATTTTCAATTATCTTACACAAGGGATCCTATGTTGGTTGAAAGCTGGGCAGAATGTACGGAGTATTATTTTACTCTACAATATTATCCTACTCGAACTTTACTCGCAATACCTGAGCGAAGGGAAAGCCTAATTAATCGTGGCGGTAAATCATGGCAGTATACACCCTTTTTTATTGATCTTGCTGATACGCAAAATCAGAGAAATGTGTTACCAAGTGGTGGAAGATCTAACGAGTATTCTGATGATAGAGTGGAAAGATATACTCTTTCTCAAATGCTTAATGCCTTGGATAGAAGGACAACACTAAAGGGTGTAGAAGAGTATTTAATAAACAATCTAAATAATTCTACAGAAAATAATATCTCCAGAATGCGTGATTTCTACGAGAACATTAAAGATAACAAGCGCAAATAATATGAAATACTCAATACTCTCTATTCTTATATTGATGTCATTTATCATTTCTTGTAACGATGGTGTAATGTCATTTGAAATTAATAGAATCATCGAAAACAAATCAGGATTACCTGTAGAAATTAGGGTATTTTTTGAAGAATCATTAGTTGAAACTCTTAACTTGAATGATACTGACCTCTCTCGGAAAGAAGGTAGCTGTTCGGATAACGGCGATAGGTTTTTCTGTAATTCTAGTACAGGTAGAGATTTAGATTGGACTGACTATGCTGATTCTATAGCTGTTGTTTTTAACAAAGAAAGTGTTAATTCTTTTTGCGGCAATATTCAAAATTGCACATTTGATGATAGGAATTTACTGTTACTCCCATTTTTCTTGGAGAATGATCAACAAAATACTGGATATATAAAAAGCATCGTCGCAAATGCCCAAGTCTATACCTTCACCATAACTGAAGAAGATTACGAAAATGCCATACCAATAGAGGATTGAGTTAATAAAAGCTGATTATCAGATATAGGTTGAATCAATCTTAATTTAAAAAGCCCGAATTATTTATAAATCAAGGAAAATAATATCACGCTTTTAGAAGAAACACCAATTAAACTCGATGATGGCAGAACCTTCTTGCTGATTCAAGATCCAGATGGGCTATTTATTGAAATTATCGGTCAAAAATAATTTTTTCATTCTATTCCAGCCATCGCATTAAAGTACCGGGGCTACATAATAACACTAAAGTAAGGCTTAAAGATGGATCAAAATCCTCTAATGCTGTAAACGGGTCTTTCAGACATAATCCAGCCTATCCCGTACTAGGTGGTGGAACAAATACCATTATAATGAGAAACATGCTCAGAAACGATGTGAAATTTTATGTTGAAAGAAATGATGGAGCGTCCGTAATATTTAGAGTAATGATGCATGAACTGGGACAGATGAGTCATATATTAGAGGCAGGAGTTAATTTTCAGTTATCTTATATTATAGACCAGATGCTCGTGGAAAGCTGGGCAGAATGTACGGAGTATTATTTTACTATTCCATACTAGAGGAATGCTGATATAATTAGAATCCCTCAAGAACGCGAATTCGAAATAAATGAAGGAGGCAAGTCATGGCAGTACACTCCTTTTTTCATAGATCTAAGAGATGTTGAAAATCAAAGAGTAAGACGTCCTCGAAATGGTGCTCCTGAGGAGTACGCAAATGATGCTGTTTCTGGATATACTTTATCACAAATGCAAAATGCATTGGATAGACGAACTACATTACATGGGATTCAAGAATATTTAATTAATAATCTTGCAAATCCAATTGAAGGTAATATTGAAGTTATGCGAGATTTTTATGAGACCATTAAGGATAATAAAAGAGACTGATGAAATCACTAAATATCTTATCGATAATATCATTTATACTGTTTGGATGTCATGAAGATCCAATTCAACGAAAGGTTTCAAGGGTAATTGCAAATGAGAGCTCAGCAAATGTTGAAATTCTAGGTTACTCAATAAGTGAACTTATTGAAACAGTCAATATTGACTTTGGTGAGGTCAATGAAAAGCAAGAGTTATGTCAAACTGAATTAGGAAACACAAACTGTAGCTTACTTACTGGTTTAGATATCAGATGGTATGATGTGGCGGACTCACTTGTTGTAATATTTAACAAAAATCGAATTGGCAGTTATTGTGAATATTTAGGTAGTTGCTCTTTGAATGATCGTGGATTGCTTACTCTGCCATTATTCTTAGAAAATGGCGAGCACAATACAGGCTATATTAAATCAATAGTTGATGATACAGAAATTTATACTTTCACCATCACAGAACAAGATTATGAGAATTCTATACTTGTTGAAGACTAAGTAAAATATGACTCTGATGTTTTCAGCCTAAATCCGTCGAAAACGGTTTGAAGCATATTCTTTTATTTTAATGTTACCTTTTAAACTAATAGCCTTATATCTTGTCCGTCTCGTCTCGAATTTTGCTGTTGCTGTCGAGAATTTTTTTGAACGCCCGAGAGAGTTTCGGTCTATGAAACCCGAGCTATATCAGGCGCTATCAAACCTTCTGAATCAAGATCCAACGAATTTAAGATAAAAGGCGAACGGTCATTATAAATGATTTGTACCTAGGCGATAATCATAATGTGGAAACCTAGTAATTATATTTTCTAACACAATATCTTCAAAAAAGGAAAGATTGATCTTTTTACAAAAAAAGAACTGAAACAGCTCATGATCGATTCGCGAGAACCCTGCAAGCAGAGTGACTAATACCTCCGCAGGGCCGCTCCATGGCCTGCAGGACGATTACTAATGTGCCCAAAGCACATTTTTTAGATTTAGAGATGCTAAGACTAATGTGAGAAGATTTCTAATAATGATCTGTGAGTAAAACGGTATTGTTCCGATATTTAAATTGGCGTTGAAATTCAGGACGGAATATTGTTTGGTAGAGATAGGTTTTAAAACCTCAGGGAAGAATAATATTTGTTACGGATACCAAAATAGGTTATCAGGAGGGGTGTTTTATTGTCAGGAGAGGCAATAGAACCTTCAGGGCGGGGTATCTTTCCGTCAGAAAACGCTTTTTGTGTTAACCTATTTCAGGACAAGATCTTCATCGATGAAAAGCGCGATTACAATCCTATTGAAAATGAAATAGTAGATGAAAGTAGAACATTACCTATATAGCTCGGCGAGGGATTATGCCTGGTTCAACGGGTTGCTGTCGGTCGAGCTGTTGGAGTAGTAGCTGATAGAGGTGTGGACATGCGGTGCAAACGCGAGCCGAGTGGGGGAGTTCATAGTTCCATCACGATTAATTATCGTAGGAAATCACTGGAACGAGTGACTCGCGGATGAGTATCCTCAATCATTGGTTTCACATAAGAGAATGTTACTCCCATTTTACCCCGAACAAATAAAAAAACCTTCCTTAAAATTATTAAGAAAGGTTAAAGTGGAGTGTATTGGATTCGAACCAACGACCCCCGCCCTGTCAAGGCGGTGCTCTAAACCAACTGAGCTAACACTCCCTCAAACTTGAGATCGCAAATATAGAATTTTCTTATTCTTGATACTCGATTGCTCAAGAATTACTTAGAGAAAAATATAATTATCAATTTCAATTGTTAATGTGATGTTAATGGTAGAACGATATCTTATATAAATCGCTTTATTAGCGTTGAAATGAAAAACAGTCATATTCGGTGGGTAGTGTTTCTTGGGGTTTTATCCATTGTGGGGATCATATTTTCTCAGGTCTATCTGGTGCAAAAAGCCGTCGAGAATAATCAAGAAGAATTTAACCATCAAGTGCAGATGGCTCTGCGCAATGTGGTAGAATCCCTTTGTGAGCTTAATGGGAATGACATTACCAATGATCCCATTGATCAAGTGTCAAAAAATTATTTCGTGGCACGGACTAATTATAAAATCAACTTGGAGTCATTGGACTATCTTATAAAGGCGGAGCTTGAAAAACGAAGTATCACTGAAGATTTTGAGTATGGTGTGTATGATTGTAATACCGACAGGATGGTTTATGGCGACTTCATAAGTATGTCAGATAAGCCAGTGGCTACTCCTGAAAATAAATTGCCAGTATTGGGAGATGATGAGTATTATTTTGGTGTTTATTTCCCAGGAAAATCCGTTGGATTGGGCGCAAATATTACATTTTGGAAGTTCACCACGTTCATTACGATTTTGTTGGTCGTGTTTTTTGGCTACACTTTATTTATCATTCTAAAACAGAAGAGACTTAGCGAGATTCAAAGAGATTTTATTAATAACATGACGCATGAGTTTAAGACTCCATTATCTACTTTAAAGCTCTCTGTGGAAGCATTATTAACAGAACCTTTGTCTGATCGGGGTAAAAAATACGTGAAGATTGTTGGGGTAGAAAGTGAGCGATTGCAGAGCCATGTCACACGGTTGCTAGAAACTAACTCAAGATCCAAAAGACATAAATTCGTTAAAATAGATGTGAACCTGATCTGTGAAAAGTTATTTCATGAATTTGGAGCTAGGGAAAAGGACTCATGGACTTTAGTGTTATGTGACTCCCCGCTTATGATATATGGAGATCAAGATTTATTTGGCATGGCTTTTCTTAATCTTTTGGATAATGCAGAAAAGTACGGCGATGGCCAAGTCAAGCTTATTGTTGAGTCAATTGATCAATGGGCAGTTATTAGTTTTTTTAATAATGGGGCACCAATTCCAAAGGCAGAACAAAAAAAAATCTTTCAGAAGTTTTATCGAATACCCAAAGGAGATACACATGATGTGAAAGGTTTTGGATTGGGCTTAGCGATAGTCAAAAACAGTATTCGATTACTCAAAGGAACTATTGATTTAAATAGTGATAGTACAGGAACAATATTTACTATAAAACTCCCAAAGGAATGAGTAGCATACTACTGGCAGAAGATGATGAGAACCTCAACTTTGTTATTCAAGACCATTTTGAACAAGAAGGATTTGAGGTGAAGTCCTGTATGGACGGTCATGAGGCATTAGAGAGTTTTTCGCCCCGTCATTTCGATATTGTGATATTAGATATAATGATGCCAAAGCTTGATGGTTTTAATCTGGCTATTGAAATTCGAAAAATTGATGAATTCGTCCCAATTATTTTCTTAACTGCACGATCTCAGGAAAGAGATCGATTAAAAGGGTTTGAAGTAGGTGGAGATGATTATGTGTCAAAACCTTTTTCAATGAAAGAATTACTATACCGGGTTAATGTATTTCTTAGAAGAGCCAAAAAAGTCCAAGCTCAACCAGATTCTGATTTGAGACTTATAAGTCAGAGTAGTTTTGATAGTGCAAATTTAGTTTTAAAGGTCAGGGAGGGTATTTATAACTTAACAGAGATGGAAGGGCGATTGCTACAAATGTTGTTAGACAATAAAAACAACCTTGTCAAGCGGTCCGCAATTCTCGTGGAAATTTGGGGTGAAGATGATTATTTTAAAGGCAGAAGCCTAGATGTTTTTGTTTCTAGGCTTAGAAAATATCTTAAAGAAGATAAAAATCTCACCATTAAAAATCATCATGGCGTGGGTTTTACACTACTCGATAGTAATTGTTCTGAGTAGTTGCGACTCCTCTTGGCTAACTTCTTTACAGTTATTCAGCCGGCTGAGGTTCTGTGAAATTAATGTTTTCAAAGAGTAGCCATCAAAATTTTTAGAAAGCCGAGAATAGGTTGTAAATCTTGTAATACAGATCAGTGTTATGCGCGACATCCCCATTAGAAGTAAATGAATATTTTATTAAGAATCTCAGCTATAATCGGAGTAATTTTCAGACTTTTCATTGTAGTCGGACTTTTCATATTCTTTTCAACCTTCTCGGATATGTGTGGTAACCAAATTTCAACAATGATTGAATCACCAAAGAAGGAATGGAATATTGTTGTTTTTGAACGTGATTGCGGAGCAACAACTGACTTTTCAACGCAGATAAGCATTCTTCGGAAAAACCAAGAACTTCCAAACTACGCTGGTAACATCTTTTCTGCTGACAGTGGACATGGTAATGCTCAGATTAATGAAAAAGGAATTATTTATGTGGAACCTCTGTGGATTAACTCCCGAACTATTTCAATCAAGTATGATTCGGGAGCAACTCTATTTTATCAAGAGAACGAATTTATGGGCATAAAAATTAGATTCGAAAGGGTTAAAGTAGGCGCATGACAAACGCTGATCTATTAAATACTAAATTTCTATCTGGCCAGTGCCAGTATAACTTGAATGTGAATCTACCGTTGGGAAATGGCTGTGCTATTTGACAAGTTCTATTTGAAGAATTTCATCTTTTAGGACGCAGTAAGTTCTGATACTTTGCAATTACTGGCAGAACTCACTAGCTTTGAGCTTGCTGCAGCCTTCGATAGTTTCTTGTTAAGTTCATCTTCTCACGGGCTTTCAATGACACCATTATCTCAGCCGTTGATAATGCTTTAGTTACGATTAATTTATTAAGAACAAGTTCATTATTGCTAAGGTTATTACCTCAGCTACCGAAAGTCTGACTGGCATATTCACTGATTTCAATTTTCTGAAACTTAGGTTTATGATCACTGAAAATGTAAAAATCATTATTTTCGTTAAGGCCTTTCATATGCTGTGGAATATCAATATTGTCAATTGATCTTCCATTTTGTTAAACTGAGCCTCTATTTCTTTAAAGCCTTATTAATGAACTATAAAGCTTAGCGTATTCACCCTCTTGGCTAAGTTATCCTCCAGATTAAAGGTGAAGGTTGCCCGTACCTATTTGAATCTATAAAACGAGTTCGTCATTTCTATGATTCCATGAAAACTGAATGCGATCATCAGCACTAATGAAGTTATTGTTATTCTGCATCGTCGTTAAGACCTTCTTCAGACTTTTCAGATCCTTCCTGGCGTGGTTTTCCCGTTTTCTTTTTATTAATGGTCACAGAAATCTTTTCATCATCTTGTGTGGACACTTTAAAAAAAAGCATTGATATCGATTCAAAGGCTAAATATGACTTTTTGCAAAAAAAATAATTTGTAGCCTTCACTTGTAATCGTGTCATCATAGGAGTTTTTTTGTGTTATAAAAAGACGTCTTTGTTGAACTTTAGACCGCTGCGCATGCCAACGGACTTTCCTTGAACTCATCTATTAAAATATAGCTTAATGCTTGTTAAAAAAGGTTAATTGAGAACTTCAGAGCGGGTTTGCTCGTAGATTTGGAACATGAAGCAGTCGACTTTGAGATGGGTGATTGGGTTGATGGGAGTGGCCATGATAGGATTGATTGCTTTCCAGTTATACTGGGTGGACACGTTGATCAGGGCTAATAATCAGCAATTCAAATCTGATGTACAGCAAGTCTTGTTACAAGTATCAGATAAGCTTGAGAAACAAGAGGCCCTTTTTGCTTTGAATCAGTCACAAAGCTTTTTTCAGGGTGGATTTACTACGCAATTTTCTTATTCGAGTACAGGAGGGAATAACCGGACTTATTTAAATCCTCAAACAGGTCGCCCAATGAATGGTAACGAAAATGCTACAAAAGGAGAGCGGCGCATAAGAACAGATACGCTCATCAGCATGGATGGGTTTAGTATAGTTCTTGACGTTGAAGAACAGTCTTTTTCAGATGGGAGAGATGATATGGAGCAGCAGCGTGCTTTAGAAAACATAGAGCTACAACAGCAACTCAATAAAGTCAATAGAAAATCGGAGATGGTATTTCAGGTTTTAGAAAACATGTTGGTGCCTGATCGATCTTTGATGACAAGGCTTAATCCCACGCAACTGGATTCATTGCTGCGCCAAGAGTTAAGTAACAAAGGGATTGATATTGATTATGATTACGGAATTATTTCGCCTTCACAGAATCGATTTGTATTTCTTAATAATAGACTAAAAAAGGATGAGTTAGCCAAGAGCGAGCTTAAGGCAAGTCTATTCCCAAATGATTTGATTGGTGACACTAATTGGTTAGTGTTGAGTTTTCCAAATCAGGAAAAATATTTACTTAAGAAGTTGTGGCTAACTATGGCCTCTTCAGGCTTTTTAATCATGATTGTTATTGGTTCTTTTGGCTACAGTATTCATACTATTATCAAACAAAAAAAGGTCTCTGAAATGAAGACTGATTTTATAAATAATATGACGCACGAGCTTAAAACGCCTATCGCGACAATATCATTAGCGAGTGAAGCACTACGAGATAAAGATATCCAACAAATGGATGAGATGCGTGACCGGTACATTAAGATAATATCGGAAGAAAATCATCGGTTATCTGATCAAGTGGAGCGCGTGCTGCAGATGGCCTCAATTGATAAAAATGATTTAAACCTTCAGCTAGAGGCATTGGCAGTAAGCGAAATTGCGAATGAAGCTTTTGAAACAATGAAATTCCGAGTGGAAGACCAACGAGGCGAAATCAAAAAATCATTTGAAATCCCAAGCGATATAAAGGTGAATGTAGATCATACACACATGCTCAATATCATGGTAAACCTCATTGACAATGCTTTAAAGTATTCAGGTGATAGCCCCAATATTTTTGTTCGTACATGGCATAACAAACGTAAAGTTTATTTGAGCGTTAAAGACCATGGAATAGGAATGTCAAGGGAAGCTCAAAAACATATATTTGATAAGTTCTATAGAGTTTCTACAGGGAATATCCATAATGTTAAAGGATTTGGACTTGGGTTATCTTATGTGAAAAACATGGTTCATGCCCATGATGGAGAAATTACTGTTGATAGCATACTTGGAAAGGGGAGTACTTTTACCGTTTCCTTACCCATCATTTAACAAGACTGGTATCCTGACATTACGCAGTAAGAAATTTTCATTTGTCCAATGCTATTTCGTCATGGCTGAATCTATGAAGACTGAGAACAATAACTGAATTAAAGAAAGATGGAAAAAATCCGCATTTTGCTTGCCGAAGATGATCCTAACTTAGGGCAGATTCTTAATGAATATTTGAATTTAAAAGGCTTCCACACAAGATTGTGTAAGGATGGGGAGGAGGGGGCAGAAGTTTTCCAGCCAGGTAAATTTGATCTTTGTATACTGGACCTAATGATGCCAAAAAAAGACGGTTTTCAGTTGGCCAAAGAAATCAAAGAGATTGATCCTAATATTCCAGTGATCTTTTTGACTGCTAAGTCAATGAAAGAGGACATGGTTGAAGGTTTTAAAATTGGCGCTGACGATTATATCACTAAGCCCTTCAGTATGGAAATTCTTTTGTTGAGGGTACAAGCCATTATGAATAGGGTAAATAATGTAAATAAGCCAGCAGAGCTACCTTCAGAAGTTCAACTGGGGAAACTAAAATACCAACCCAATAATAATAAATTATTTCTGCCATCAGGTGAAGTAAAGCTTACAACTAAGGAGAATGAGCTTCTGAAGCTTCTTGTCGAAAGTATTGACAGTACAGTCAATAGAAGTGTCGCACTTAAAAAAATATGGAAAGACGACTCTTACTTCAATGCTCGGAGTATGGATGTGTATATTGCCAAATTGCGAAAATTTTTGAAAGAGGATGATTCTATTCAGCTGCTCACAGTCCACGGGGAAGGATTTAAATTAGTCCGATTGAATTAGCTGGCCTTGAACTATATTTGTTAAACAAGTCTTTATTGACGCTTACCCCATAAATAATTAGAACAACATGCTACTAGTACCCTCTATTTCTGTAATAAAAGGAAGAACCACCCGATTAACGAAAGGCGATTTTGACAATGAAAGAGTCTATGATGTCAGTCCTTTAGAAATTACAGAGCAGTTCGTAGACCATGGAGTAACTAGAATTCACTTGGTAGACCTTGAAGGAGCCAAAGCTGGGAGCACTAAGAACTTTGAGACACTGCAGTTAGTAACAGGATATACAGATTTATCTATCAATTTTACTGGAGGGATACATACAGATGGAGAAGTGGGTAAGGCATTTGAATATGGAGCTGAAAGTATTACAGCGGCAACTGTTGCAGCGACTAATAAAGAGCTTTTTGCGTCTTGGATCATGTCATATGGTCGAGAAAAGATTGCTTTGGGAGCTGATTGCTTAGATGGATTAATCAAAGTAGGTGGCTGGCAGAAAAAAACGGAACTCGCTTTAGAAGACCATATTGCTTATTTCTATGATCGAGGATTGAAATATCTAAAAACGACGGATATTTCCAAAGAAGGAACATTGGAAGGTCCAGGTTTTGAATTGTATGAAAGGCTCTTAAAACGATTTCCGGACCTATGCATCTTTGCAAGTGGAGGTGTTCGACACATGGACGATATCAAAAAGTTAGCAGATTTGGGGTTGTATGGGGTTATTTTTGGTAAAGCATTTTACGAAAGACGTATCAGTCTAAAAGAACTGGAGCATTACTATAAATAATTGTTGATTGAATTAAGTTTCTAGGCTTTTCTCGAAAAAACCTTTAATCCTAAAGGGGATATTTCAGTTTGGCCTCCAATTCCGAATTATCATCGTATTTCATTTTATATATAAAATAGAAGATAAAGTTGAATTTGCAGCTGGTGTTAAAGTTTGCCGTAGAGTCTGGCTCGACAGGCATATACCCTGTATCTGTTGTAGGTTTTTCTTGGGTGGACTCTTTATTTTCTTCCTTAACTTCGTTTCCGGAGGTAGTTTCTTCCTCAGAAGTCTTTTTTTCTCCCGTGCTATTGGTTGAGGCGTATGAGGCTGTCAAACAACAAAATGAAAAGAATAATATGAGTAAAGGATTTTTCAGAATCGAATGATTATTTCAATATAACTACGAATATAACGAAAAATTGTTTCAGAATAGAATGGAGTAACTGGGAATACGTTATTCGATATAAACACCTTTACTTAAAGAAGGAGTCGACGAACTCAACTTTGTTAAATACTTGTAGGTCTTCCACTCTCTCACCGACTCCAATATACTTTACAGGAATTTTGAATTGATCAGAAATACCAATGACTACACCACCTTTAGCTGTACCGTCTAGTTTCGTTATTGCGAGTGAAGTTACTTCGGTAGCTTTTGTGAATTCAGTTGCTTGAATAAAAGCATTTTGCCCAGTGCTACCATCCAAGACCAACAACACTTCATGCGGAGCTTCTGGAATGAATTTTTGGATCACTTTTTTAATCTTACTGAGTTCATTCATAAGATTTACCTTAGTATGTAATCTACCTGCTGTGTCTATAATCACAACATCGGCGTTGTTATCAACACCATATTTCGCTGCGTCAAAAGCGACACTGGCAGGGTCAGTATTCATTCCCTTGGAAATGACGGTAACACCCGCACGCTCACCCCACTTAATTAATTGATCAACAGCCGCCGCTCTAAAAGTATCAGCAGCCCCAAGGACCACACTTTTCCCCATTCCTTTTAGTTGCGCTGCGAGCTTACCTATGGTTGTTGTTTTGCCAACTCCGTTGACCCCAACCACAAGCATCACATAAGGTCCTTTGACTTTTGGTAGCTCAAAGCTTTGCAGGTCTTGGGTATTGTTTTCAGATAACAAGCCAGCGATCTCGTCTCGAAGAATTTGGTTTAATTCAGAGGTATTGAGGTACTTATCCTTTGCTACTCTATCTTCAATTCTTTTGATTATTTTAACGGTGGTGTCTACACCTACGTCAGAAGTAATTAAAATTTCTTCCAATTCATCAAGAACGTCTTCATTAACCGTTGATTTTCCGACAACAGCCTTTCCAAGTTTATTAAAAAAATTCTCCTTCGACTTTTCTAAGCCCTTGTCTAGTGTTTCTTTTTTGTCCTTTGAGAAAATATTTTTGAATAAAGCCATAATTAATAATAAATACTACAAAAATACATTTTTTAAACGTTAACAATAAAAAAGGGGCATCATTTGATGCCCCTTTTGAATAGATAAATAGGTTGTTCTAACGTTTAATGAATTTGATTATTCGAGATTCATCATCAGTCGATATTTTCAACATGTAAATACCAGACTTTAAGGCGCTCACATTGAATCTAGACTGGTCAAATGCTTCGAGAATAGTTTGTCCTGAAATATTTAACATTTCGATTGTGGAACCCTGTGGCAAATAATTAACATTGATGAAGTCGACTGTTGGGTTTGGAAATAGGGAAATTTCATCAAGGTCAAACTCATTGTCCAGTTCTTCTGCTAGGTCAATTTCATCAGACAAATTGGATTTGGTAATTGCTTGGTTAGTACCGTTACTACACCCAGATAGCACAATATCATCCACGTAAACATAATCCGCGTTACCCGAAGCATCACATCTAAATCTAACTCGTGTGTTAGCGGAGGCAAAGCCTGAATTCAAAGTCACTGTTTCATTATATCTCTGTCCATTGACGAATTGTGAGTTGGCGGCCCAAGTGGCAACCGTGGAATAGGTAGATCCTCCGTTTGTAGATATTTGTAGCCAGAAATCTTCACCATTTTCCATACTCCGTGGATAATAGGAGAAGTCAACAGTCAAATCTTCAAAGTCTGTAAGATTTAAATTATCCGTCGTAGTTGTAGAGGAGCTTGTGTTGTCTCTTAATCGTACACAATATGTTCCGTTTGCATACGTAGCATCATTTGCACTACGACGGGCATCTGACCCGCCATCATTCCAAATTCCCCATCCTGATTCAAAGCTTTCACTGTCAAAGGTCACATCAGTACAGCCGCCAGCAGGGCTTGCCGTAGTTGTATTGACTGTGGCTTGGCTTGATTCGTTACCACTGGCATCAGTTGCAGAAACTCCAAAAGTATAATTGGTACTTGCAACCAACCCGGTAATTGACGCTGCTGTTCCAGTCACTGAACCTAAAAGCGATGCACCTTGATATACGTTATATCCAGTTACACCAACATTATCCGAGGAGGAAGACCAGTTTAAGTCTAAGGTTGTCTCGGTAATATTAGAAGCGGCTAGGCTTGTTGGTGTTGTCGGCGCTTGGGTATCACCTCCTCCGGTGTTTCCAGCAGATACCGAAATATTGTCGATTGCCAGATCACTTTGCCAAGATGCTCCGGTAGTACCTACGAAGCGAATTTTAACCACTCCACCGAGGTAGGATGCCAGGTCTATGGAATTCGTGTTCCAAACATTTCCTTGGTCACCAGAGAGAGACCATAATGGCGTCCAACTTGTACCATTTGTGGATGCTTCAAGTATTAAAGTTCCCATATTGCTGCCATACATATGATAGTCAAAATCGATTGATGCGCTTGCTTCAGACGAGAGATCTATACAAGGACCATCTAGAATAGCAGTTGCATTGGCACCTATTTGCCCTGAAGTACCATTAGTGGAGGCTTCCAAGTAAAAATAGAAGCTACCATCTGAAGCAGAAGAAGGTCCTGTTGTTGAAGATGGAGTAGCTCCCGAGAAATTGATCCAATCTCCATCATCTCCACTTCCTTGCGACCATGCTCCTGCGGAACCTTCAAAACTTTCTCCATATGGAAAAGCACTGATTGTCGCAGCGCAAGAAATTCCTACAGCGCTGGTGGTTACACTAGTTGTAGCTTGTGCTGAAGTATTTCCTGCAGCATCAGTGGCTGCTACAGCCACAGCATATGTTGTGGAAGAACTTAGTCCAGAAAAACTAAAAGATGTTGATCCTGTTGATCCCACTGGACTACCATTTAGAGACACGCTGTAGCCAGTCACACCAACATTATCCGAGGAGGCATTCCAGCTTACATCGAAGGAAGATGTTCCTACATTGGAAGAAGCCAAGCTAGTTGGCGTAGTGGGTGCTTGTGTATCTCCACCGCTAGCGTTAAATGGGTCAGAAGAGTATAGTCCACGTCCGTGGGTTGCAACAATGACTATTCCGTCGGCATCCCTGTACTGTAGCATGTCACATCTCACATTTGCTAATCCTGAGTTGGTTACTCCCCAATTAGGGCTGGAAACGTTAATATTATCAGTTGACCAAACACCAAGTTCCGTAGCGAGTAATACTTCATTGGTATTGGCAGGGTTATAAAGCGCCCATCTTACAGGAATATCAGGAAGGTTTCCTTCTCTATTGCTCCATGAACTGCCGCCATTCCTTGTTTCCCAAACGGACGTTACGCCATAGTTTGAATAGGTCACTAATACTTGATTGTCTGATGACCCAAGTTCAACGCTTGAAATGTAGCCATTCGCAGGAATCGCTGATGTGCTTATTTGTACGACTGTAGGAGAGTTGCTATTCGAATTATCTATTCTAAATACAGCAGAGCCTCCTGCACTTCCGGCTATTCCGGTACCTATAAATATTCGGTTACTTGTGTAAGGAGACACTTTTATAGCGGAGGCTTGAAAACCATTTAAATTGGCATTCGCCAAAAACGCACCATTTGCTCCCGTGAGATTATCTAAGTAGATGTATTGATCAGCATTTGCTGCGGAATACATCACTTTGGCATTATCGTCATAATCTGTTGGATTTATAAAACGACCGTACGTTTGATTTTGTAATAGTGAAGAAAAAGAGGTTCCACCATTCGTGGATCTGTAAAAGCTATTGTAAACGTACTGCGTAAACTGATAGTCGCTGTTCAATTGATCAATATGACAAAAGGCACCATCACCACCAGTGACTTCCGTAGTGCTGTTAATACCTGAGGATGTAAAACGGTGTGATCCATTATCCTGTGCACCTGCCAACATTACATCGCTTCCTGCTGAATTCACCTGATCGGCTCCATAAAACTGTGTCACATTATAACCGGAATTACGAGCAACAAAACTTGGATTAGATGCACTTCCAATATTGGAAGAATAGTATACGCCACCATCATTTCCGAAAATGGCTGTATTTACATTTGTTGGGCTAAACATCATGGCATGCTGATCGGCATGTACTTCAACATCGCATGCTCCTGTCCAGTAAGAAACGAGTCCCCAAGAAGAACCACCATTTGTTGTTTTGTAAATATCAATGCCTCCTATTAGTGCGATATTTGGATTGGTTGGATGAACGGTCATTATTAGATCATACGGCTCTAGTTTAGAATAGCTATTATTAGTAACTTAGAGGAATGGAGAAGGGGTCAATAAAATCATACTTTACGAGACTTTCCGCAAATGAACGAAAGGCATTGCTAGAGGAATTACAACAACTTGA
>Ga0208646_1000058_pt1 | contig 75657 bp, 121 predicted proteins | sample AntAceMetag02UK8_FD_184762 | JGI IMG/M metagenome (GOLD analysis project Ga0208646, IMG submission 184762) | Saline lake microbial communities from Ace Lake, Antarctica - Antarctic Ace Lake Metagenome 02UK8 (SPAdes) (version 2) | ecosystem: Environmental > Aquatic > Non-marine Saline and... | reverse complement strand
CCTCTCCCCAGTCCCTCCAAAATACCCCCTCTGGACTTATTAGATATTCCCAAGCGTATTCTTTTAAGACCTTATCCATCATCACCATCACATCTTCGAGGGTTATAGGTCTTCCGAGAGTTATAAACACATAATCTCCGTTTGATTTTTTAGCGTCAACCGATACCATCTGTCCACCTCTCTTTTTCCAATGCTGTGGGGTACGAACTAACATACTTTCTCCTTGTTGCCTAACAAAATTATATCCACATCCTATATCTGGGGTCTGGTAAGTATTCCAGAGAAGACAACCCTCCTTTAACTCCAGTATCTCTGGTATCTCTGGTACTGCCTTCTGGATTTCGTTTTTAAGCTCTTGTAGATTATTCATGTATAAGTTAGCAAAGATCTACATACCCTAGATAAATGAGTTCTTTGCAAGCATTATAAAATAGCTTGCTTGGTTTTACGTTGTCTGATGCACCTCCAGTCACATAGCCGGCAGCTTTCCATGTGGAGAACAGCATTTTTTCTTCTTTGCTGATTTTTACTGGATCCAGTGTTGCACTGTTAACCCAAAGATAGTCAAGGTACACCATCAGCCTAAGCTCCTTTGTTGTGATGTCCATGTCAAGCAGGCGCTGGCCTGCCTTCTTAATGCGCTCTGTTGCTTCTCCTCTGTTTTGTGTTTGTCTTACGTGGTTCATGTTGATTACTGTTTATGTGTCAACTAGTGTGACAACTTATAAGCTTCTTTCTCATGGCAGATAGAAATAAACCTGTAGTACTGCCTACCATGCAACTCTACCTTGAATACATGCCTGTTATAGTCTTCGTTAAAAGACAGTTGTGCCACAGTGATACCTTCCTTGGCCAGGTACTTACGAAACATTTCTGAGGTGTCCGTCGTTATGCTGTTTCTCATTAGTCGTTGATTATCTGGTATGAATAAGCTCTTGCTGAGTTAAGAGCAAGGTTGAACCCTTGGGTAGAACGGTTTCGCTTAACCCAGTGAAGTACACCTCTGTGATCTACAATTCTACCGAGCATTGCCTTGTTCACCCTACCAAGAGAGTCAGTTCCATGTCGCCTAACCTTAACTACATCCCCTTCCTTGAGTTCTACATCATCGATGTGCTGCATTAACATAATTATGAATCTAAATTAGTAAGCTCTGTGGTCGTTACTTCAAACTCTTCTCCTTTTTTACCTGCATCATAAGCTCGCTTCATGAGACCTACAATGTCATATACAAAGTTAAGATCTCGTCCTAACATATTGTCTTCTGGCTCTCCACCGTCTTGGGCAGTGATTTGTTCAACACCGTCGACTGCTATTGAATAACTCTGCTGATCATGATTCTCTGCTTGTAAAGCTTCACTGTAAACTGTTTCTGTGATTTTCATATTGTATGTGTGTTTCTTAGTTGTAATAGGTTGGCGCTTGATAGCGGTTATGCTGTTTCTACAATGTAACGCTTGTACTCTAGACTTGCAGTCTTATAAAAAGCAGAGCCATCCGTGTGTCCAAACTTTTTAATAAACAGGTGCAGTGAGGTTTTCATAGTATATGTATGTTAGATGTAAGATCAAGTTTTTCCTTTCCTTGATATATATATAATATCACAGTGGTCAACTATGTAAAGGCTTGCATGCTGCATGTAACAGATCTGGAGAAAGTAAACTAGTCCTTTGTTCTATGACTGCATAGTAAACACAGTCTCGCTCGGCTGTTGCTATAGCACCTGTAAATGTGGTTGCACAACTTTGCCCCATGCATTTTCTTAAGCTGTACCTTGAGTATTGCCTCCTGTGCGTCCTTTGTTGATGTATACATGGTGTAACAGGTTAAGCAATAACTCCTTGCTCCAGTAGCTCTGCAAACCGGTTGGCAATTTTATAATTTTTCACATCAGTCTCTATTTTGAGATGATCTGCTACTGCTCTTGCATCAATTTCAAGCATGATGTTTTCCTTTCGTCTCAACCGTGTATAATCTATAAACTTAATCACGATGGTCTTATCTGCTGGGTGAAGTGTTTTCATTGTAGTTTTCGTTATATAATAATATGTACTTGTGCATTCAGCATGACCCTTTATTCAAGGGTCTTACGAGACTGAGCATCCTGCTGCGCTTTAATACGTCTGTTTCTTTTCGCTAGTTGAGGCATTTGAACTTTCTTGTAATTGGCTAAGGCAGCAGCACAATCGTTTACGTATGTTGCCCAAGCCTCGTCTGTTGATTCTTCGTACTCTTTGTTTATTTGGCCTAGTGTTTGCATATTAGTTAGTATTATGATATTCCATAGCTTTATCTATGTGGCTCTTAAACTGTGTCACGTTCAAGTCCATAGTGCTTCCATGCTTGATACCGTCTACGTCAAGCACTTGTAGCCAAGTTCCGTACCCTTTCGCCCTGATCGTTTTACCGTCTATAGTTCCCACAAATGTGTACCAGTTGTTTTTATTGCTTCGCCTCAATGTATTGAGGGTTTCTGTGAGTGTTTTCATATAGTGTTATGAATTAGTCTATTAGATGTGCCTGGGCCTGAATAAGCATTCTTGTGATCCGTGCTGGTACGAGTAGTTTGATGTGTGCATCTTTTTTTACATTTTTTTCAAACGATTGAAAATCTTTACTCTGCTTCCTGATCTTAATGATTAACTCTTTTGCAATTTGTATTTTTTCTTCGATAGTCATATTTTAATTAGTTATATGTAAGTTGATCAAGTTTTCCTTTCCTTGATATATATATAATATCACAGTGGTCAACTATGTACAGGTATATTATCAGCATGATACAACTCTAGAGAAAGTAAACTGCTACGCTGTTGCCTGGCTGTACTGTTCTTCTGTAGTTGAATAGTACGATCCGGCGTCCCAACTTCTTCCTGCGTCAGCCTGCATGAAATAGTTTGTATATGTTGTTCCACTTGCCTGTGTCTCTTGATCCCTGTAGTACCATCTGTTATCGTTGCCTTGTGCGTACTCTCTTTGATTTGAATTAGTCATTTTAATGTTTTATGTTAAGTTGGTATGTAGTGTCAAGTTTTCCTTTCCTTGATATATATATAATATCACAGTGGTCAACTATGTAAAGGCCTGCATGCAGTATGTAACAACTCTGGGGAAAGTAAACCGCTCATCTTTTTTTACACACGCATCTTAAGTAAGGCACCCTGGTGATAGTCATGCTGTCATTCACAGTGGTAACCTAGCCAATGCCTGAGTGCGCAATCCGACAGGTCAAGCAGTACCATGTCAAGTACGCCTGATGCAGTTTGCTCACCTTGCGTTAGTGGCACTGTCTGGACTAATTTCAACACACTGCTGTCTAGGTGCATTGACATCTACTGCATGTGTAGCAGCTCTTGCTGTCTTCATGCCAAGCTAAACTATGAGCAGGCCTAGTTCTATCAAAACAGTCAAAGATGACAGGATTGATCACAGAGACACACTGCAAACGCTGGTCTCGTACAGTTGCAATCTGTTACATTTATGACAGTGCACTTCTGGACATAGGCATGGCAGTTGCGCCAACTAATATGCAGACACACCCAATTTGTTTTTTGTGCAAACTATTTCTACCAGCCCGTGTACTAGCGTGTACGGGATATATAAAATAATATTTATATTTTTATATAAACTAGAGTAACAAGTTACTCTAGCTAGAATACTCAAAAAAATACATAAAAACATAAATATTATTTTACGAAAGTTGAGCATCTCATAGCCTTTTGCGGTGTTAGTACCAGACTGCTTCAGAGATGTACCAGAAGTTGTTAACATGTTGGCTGTTTACAAAGTCAGAGTACATGATAATATCTACACATGAAAAACAAACTTTCCTTGTCCATCACACTAGTGCTGGCAACAATAGCATTAGCAATATTCCTAAGTTCACTACTATCTCCAGTAACCACATATGTGGACATTCTGCAGGTACCTGACCTCACCAAACAGGCAGTCAAGCAAATTGAGAATTACTCAGATATAGATTTTGCAACAATTGTAAAGGACGGTTCTGTAAGCAAGCTATTCGAATTTTCCAAGGTTGAAGGACTCGTTGAGGTGCCAGACAGCACAAATATAGATTATGCAATCACATTTGTCAATTACAACGGCACCTGGGTGCCAGTGCAGGTCATAACTAACGATTTGATATTTGTGAATGACCTGTCCACAGAGTCCAAACTGACTGATCTTGTATCACCGAGATCTCAATAACAATACATAGCATATGCTAAAATATCACAAAATCAAAAGTGCATACATAAGAGACCCTCATAACATGAGAAAGGTGTTTGTTGGTACTTGGTCAAAGCCAGAGTTTGAGTATATGCAAGACCTTAAATGGCATATTGACGAGAAAATAGATGGCACTAACATGAGGGTAATGTGGGACGGCTCATCAGTTACAGTTGCAGGAAAAGGTCCGACCTCCCAACTGCATCCAGACCTAATAACAAACGTATCTGCACTATGTGATTTGCAGAAATTCCAATCCACTTTTGCACCTACGGAGTCTGCTGAGGTATGCATATACGGAGAAGGCTATGGCCCTGGCATACAGAAAGGTGGTGGAAACTACAGAAAAGATAAGAGCTTTATTGTGTTTGACATCAAAATTAGGCAGCACTACTTAGAACGCAGCAAACGAAACGAGGTAGCATCAGCCCTTGGCTTGGAAGTAGTCCCTCAACTACCAGATATGACGCTACACGAAGCAACAGAGTTATGCAAAGCTGGCTTTAACTCCTACTTTGGCGACTTCATGTCTGAAGGTGTTATAGCAAGGCCTAAGGTACACATGACAAACAGCCACGGTGAGAGAGTGATTACTAAAATTAAGTGTAAAGATTTCTAACATGGCACATGATTTAACAAAAGTGACAAGGGTGGAGGTGATTAACCATCAGGATGACGACCCTTCTTTCGGGAGGGCATTTGTCAAGTACAAGTGTGGCAACGTGGCCATGGACATTCAGGACGGAGGGAAAACACTTAAGGTGTTTATTTCTGAAAAGACATAAGTTATAATGGATGTATGGCACTTACTAAAAAGGACAGAGAACTTATTGTCAAGATGGCAAAGGAGAATAAGCAGCTCAGAAAAGACCTAACTGGAAGGATTGACGAGATAGATAAGTTGCTCCATTCTACACCGAATGCCTCAACTGCTGGTACACAGATACCAGACACCTCATCCCAATCTGAACCACACCACCTTCCTGTGGGCGCATCAGACTCAGGGAACACAATTCAGGTTTCATTTGAAGGCAACGATGCAGACAATGTGAAGGAACTGATCTTAGTGGAAACGTTGTACTCAACACTTGTCACATTGTGCAAAGACAACAAGATATCAAGCTTACTAATCAACATTGACAACAAGTCAAAATAACAATTATTATATGAAATACGCATACAAAACATTTGAAGCAAACGGACGAACATTTAACGTAGGTGAAGTTGTACCTGAAGCTTACGCAAACACTAACGCAGGTAAGAAGTATGCACAAGAAAAAGGTTACACTGAACCAGTAGATGCAGAGGAGGAACGAGTAGGACTTACCACTGCTGATCTAAACCCACCTGCTGTTGAAACTGAAGAACCAGTTGAAGCGCCTAAAGCTACTGACACTCAGTCAAAGGACTCAGAAAAACAAGTAGAAGCAGAAGAAGAAGTTACAGAAGAAGTTGAAGAAGAACCTGCACCTAAGGAAGAAGCGCCAAACACAAAACTACAAGGGCTGTTTGGTAAAAAGAACAAGAAAACAGGGGAGGCTGCTAAAAAATAGCATCTCCTTTCTGTAAAGCTTATATCAGGATTAACACACTCTAGTGAAGGGGTGTGTTTTTCTATGCCTTAGTATACCTAAATAGTGCTCAAAAGTAGTAGCACAGCCTCACACACAGCCATAGAACAGCTTGATCTAGTGAAATCTGCCTTACGACGCCCCTATGCAGAAACACTCTGAGATGGGCGCATCCTGGTCCACCTCATATACTCTAGACCTTTACTGGCTATAGGTCAAGAAACAAACCCTATATAACCAAAGTGCAACCGATCCGCATCCCTACAAGTCAGCTTTACGCGTAACGCTCGTTTGTTGTTATAATTGATGTATGACTAACAAAACAAACATTTTATGCAAATACCGCTAAACAACAAGACTCCTTCAGGCAAACGGACCATGCAACCAATGGATATACTAAAGAAGTATGACATCAACCTGCAAGAAGAAATGTTCTGCCAGTACTACACATCACCCACTGAGTTTTTTGGAAACGGCGTACAATCCTACTCCGCTGCTTTTGACATAGACATCTCAGACCCCCACGAGTATAGGCGAGCCAAGAGTAGGACAGGCACACTACTTAACAAAAAGGAAATAACAAACAGGCTGAACGCATTACTCCAGTCTGCCGGTTTAAATGACACCCACGTAGACAAGCAGCTCCTATTCCTTATAGACCAATCATCTGATTTCAACGCAAAACTTGGCGCCATCCGTGAATACAATAAACTAAAAGACCGTATAACAACAAACCATAATGTGGAGATTATAAATCCCGTTGCACGTATTGAAATCATGCCTGTTAATGTAACCGATATAGAAACAGATGAATCAGACTAACACCGAAAGAACAATCAAATGGCAAGCTACTGACAAACAGCAATTAGCTTTTTACTACCTCAACGACGAAGAAACAACTGAGCTTCTTTATGGAGGTGCTGCTGGCGGTGCAAAATCATTTCTTGGATGTGCATGGCTCATTATCAATTGCCATACGTTTCCAGGGTCAAGATGGCTTATGGGACGAGCTGTTCTAAAGCAATTGAAGCAGTCTACACTCCTCACCTTCTTTGATGTTTGCAAGATGTGGGGACTAGAAAAAGGACAGGACTATGTATATAACGCACAGGAAGGAGTGATATCGTTTCCGCAGACTGGATCAGACATATATCTAAAAGATCTCGCCCATTACCCTTCTGACCCAGAGTATGATGCACTAGGATCAACGGAGTATACAGGTGCATTTATTGATGAGGCAAGTCAGATACGTGAAAAATGTAAGAACGTTGTCAAGTCCAGACTCCGGTATAAGCTGGATCAATTCGGACTGATACCCAAGATGCTAATGACATGTAACCCTACAAAGAACTTTTTATATGGCGAGTTCTACAAGGCAGACAGAGATGGCACACTGCCTGACATCAAGAAGTTCATCATTGCAAAGGTTAGTGACAACCCATTCTTGTCTAAGGAATACATTAAGACACTGAACACCCTTGACAAGGTATCACGAGAACGTCTGTTGAAAGGTAACTGGGAATATGATGATGACCCCTCAGCACTCATGGACTTCGACTCGCTAACAGATCTATTTACTAATCAACTTGAGCAGGACATTGAAGACCCTTCTAGACCAGACCCTAAGTTCTATATATCATGCGATGTAGCCCGATTCGGGGCCGACAGGACTGTAATAACAATATGGAAGGAATGGGTGTGTGTAGGAGTGCATTCATATGCTAAGACATCAATTCCTACCACAGTTGGTCTTCTCCGTCAATTCATGACACAGTATTCGATACCTTCATCAAGGGTGATTGTCGATGAGGACGGAATTGGAGGAGGTGTGAAGGATTCACTCTATGGTATCAAGGGGTTCGTGGCAAACACTAGAGCCAACGGATCAGAGAACTATACAAACCTTAAATCACAATGTGCATACGCTCTGGCTAAACAGGTCAACACCAAAGCAATGCGAGTTGAAATAGACAGTGGTGATATGAGGGCAGGACTTATTGCGGAGCTTGAACAGCTGAAGGCTAAGGACATTGACAAGGACGGAAAGAATGCCATTGTATCAAAGGACAATATGAAAGCCGCACTTGGTAGATCACCGGATATTCTTGATTGTCTAATCATGAGGATGGCGTTCACGTATATACCGCATGCTAAGTTGACATTTGTATAGGGAGTGCACCACTCATACATTGAGCCACCACTGCTATGCTGACGGAATGTACTCCATGTCCAGCAGAGTCAATACTCATACATTGCAATACATTTATATGTGAGATGTATGTGGAATATGTATGCAGAGCGCTATACTCATATAATGCTATACATTTACCTATTATAGGATAGGTGGATAATGTATGGAGAACGCTATACTCCACCAACTGACCACATCTACAGCATGTGTCAATGTCGGCAAATGTCCTAAGAATGCTACACTCATACATCGTTACCTACTTGATGTTATAATTATCAATATATGAAAGCACTCATCAATACACTTAAAACAAATACAGTTGAGATACTTGCAAACATGCTGAACTTAGGAGGCACAGGCCTTGTAATTATAGGTGTTTGCTTACTCCCGATCATTATTTCAATCAAACTGATCATTCTCGGCCTATTATCACTAACTCTGTGGAAAACAATTGCCTAATGAAATTCAACTACAAAAAACTATTTAACTCCGGAGGCACCTCAGAAAAATCAGTGATTATTGATGAGCTGTCTCACATCTTTGCTGGTATTACTTCTTCGAGTTGGAATGTTAACAACCAAATGGAGCAGTACGGTAAATCACTCTACATTTATGCAGCTGTCAACAAGGTTGCAACTAAGGTTGCAGCTGTTGACTTACGCCTATACAAAATTAAGAACAAAGCAGGTGACGCAGAAGAGGTGCTGAATCATGAGATTCTTGACCTCCTTGTTAAGATCAACCCGTTCCAGACAAGGACAGAGTTCCTTAAAACAGCATGGATCAACAAGAAGCTAACAGGAGAGGCTTTCTGGCTTAAAACACGTAACGCTCGAGGCCAAGTCATTGAACTATGGAACCTCCGACCTGACCTTATGACTGTTGTATCTGACCCAGTGACATATGTTAGTCACTATGAACTTGCTAAATCAAACGGTAAGGTTGAGATATTTGCACCTGAAGATGTGATCCACTTTAAAGATCCGGACCCACTTAACCCATTCAGAGGTATGTCACCGTTGGTTGCATCCAAAACACGTATAGAGACAGAGAAACTTGCATCTGAATTCCAGCGCAACTTCTTCAATAACAACGCAAGACCTGATGCACTCCTAGTAACAGAGCAGCAACTAGATACAGAGCAACGTACACAGATGACATCTGCATGGGACGAGAAGCATAAAAAGGATGAGTCATCAAAGATTGGTATACTGGAAGGAGGTATGAAATACCAACAGGTATCTATATCACAAAGGGAAATGGATTACATCGAATCAATGAAGTTCACAAGGGATGACATTCTTGTAGCACTCGGTGTACCTAAGTCAGTTATCACAACAGATGACGTTAACTTTGCCAATGCACAAACCGGTATGATGATCTTCCTTTCTGAAACAGTGGTGCCTGAAATGAGTCAATTGGTGGAAGTACTAAACGAATTCCTAATACGACCAGACTTCGGAGATCAATTCTTTATTACATACGATGATCCTACTCCATCTGACCGTGAATCACTAAGAGCCGACTCTATTGCAGCACATGGTAAATGGGCAACTATCAACGAGATACGTTCTGAACATGACCTACCTGAAATTGAAGGTGGCGACGTTATAGCTGAAGGTGCTGACGCAACAGAGGTGGATCCTGCTAAATCACTTACCTTTAAGACTGATCCTAGGGTAAAGTCCACTGCACTTAAACTTCTACAAGGCCGACCACTCCTACGAACCAAATTTGAATTGCTGGAGACAGCATCATCTGAGGTAGCTGTGGCGATGAAGGCAATTGCAACAGCCAAGGGAAAAAAAAAGAGCACACCGACTAATCTAGATAAATCCCTTGTGTCTGTGCTACCAGATCGTAAATCTAAGACAGACTACTATAATATGGTCAACAAACGTGTAGATAAACGTGCAGCTATCTTTGAGAAGGAGGTTGTTCGTGAAGCAGCGCTGCAAGAACAGAGGGTGATCAAGGCATTGACTAAGCTGGACTCTACTAATAATAAAGGAGTGCATAACAAACTGAACCACAGTGATGTTAACTCTGTCTTAAACAAGACAGCGGAGGTTAAGCTGTGGTCAGCAATTGCATTGCCGTTCCTTAGTGAATACGCTGAACTAGGTGCTGACGATGCAGCTGCACTAACAAGTGAGGCATATGACATGACACCTCAGCTGGCTGAACTGATGGAAGCAAGATCAGTATTCTTTGCACAGTCTGTAACAGACACGACATTCTCAATGTTGACAAGCACACTTACACAAGGAATCAATCAAGGGGACGGAATCGGTGCACTAACGGAAAGGGTACAAGAGGTATACGGAGATATACCCAAGTCGAGGGCACAGCTTATTGCAAGGACTGAAGCAACCTATGCAAACAACAGAGGTGCACTATCACAGTTCCAGCAATCAGATATTGTGCAAGGCAAGGAATGGATCAACACAGATGATGACAGAACAAGACAGGCACATAGGGATGCACCGGTAGGCGTAGGTGGAGAGATAGTAGGTGTCAATGCACTATTTACAAACGGGCTCCTTGCACCGTCTGAATATAATTGCAGATGTGTACTTGCTCCATCAATCCTTAGTAGTGTACAATAAGGCACGTTATTGCACACCAGTTCACAGAAGGTGCACATCGCACAGTTATGTTATAATTATGGATATACGACAACCAAAACCAAAAACACGATTGGAGAGGATCCACGAGAAGCTTAGTAAACATGAAGCTCTAATCAACAGCCAAGACAAAGGCAGCATTGAAGTTAACTTTTCTGGATCGTCTGAAAACATCTCAATCAAAATAGTACTATAAACGAAAGACTTATCAATTCGTGACCACTTAAATGCGGGCGTCTTCAAGTAACATACTTGAGGGCGCTTGTTTTCTTAATAGACAATATATGAAACTACAATACTCAAAATTCCTCTTTACGCCAAAAGAAATCAATGTTGAAGAAAAAACATTGCGAGCAGTGTTCTCAACTGATGATGTTGATCGACATGGCGAGGTTGTTGACCAGGGCACCTGGCTTCTAAAAGACTTTATGACTAACCCGGTAGTCCTATTCGGACATGACCACGGGCAACCGCCTGTAGGGAAGATCGTAGAACTAGACTATAACGACGATGGTAACCTTGAAGGTACCGTTAAGTTCGCTGCAGATGAATACCCATTTGCTAGTGTAATATGGAACCTATATCGAGAAGGTTATATGAAAGCCTTTTCTGTAGGATTCTCACCAGGTGAGGTTGAATATGATGCAGAAGGAGTTGCAAAGCTTAAAGAGAACACATTGTTTGAAATCTCTACTGTATCTGTTCCAGCAAATGCTATGGCACTTGCAAAATCAAAAGGACTTGACACTTCATCACTTGAAGACAAGTACATTGAACTGGATAATACAGAAGAAGAGGAAGCTAAGACTGAAGATGTACAACCAGACACACCGGAGGAAGTACCTGACACTACACCTGAAGAGGTGAAGGCAGAGACTCCTATTGAAGGTGATGTTGATCAGGAAGAAGTCAAAGATACACCAGAGGAAACTCCGGAAACTCCTGAAGTTGTAACCCTTTCATTAGAAGACCATCTTGATTCAATAAAAGGCATGGTGGACGTAAGTCAATCTGACTCTGAAGCAATTCGGTCAGCAATCAATACACTTGAAGGAATCCTGGCAGGAGCTGATGAAGAGGGCAAGGACGAGGAAGAGGAGGACGAGGATTACAAGGAAGACGCTGCTAAGTTCATTCAGGTGAAAACACCGGCTATAACCATGTCAATTCCTACGGAATCACCTTCTAAAGCCAAGGCTATCAACAAAGCAATCAGAGCATTGCTTGCCGAAAAACGGAACTAATTTATTCTAATCAAACATTACTATGAACATTACTGACATTCTTAAGAAAATTGCTGCTGGTGAAACTATCACTGCAGCAGAAAAGAGTGTACTTGTTGCAAACAAGGACATCCTTTCTGAAGATCAAAACACTGCTGTCGAAGCTGCTGACGTTGCTGCTGAAGAAGCACCTGCTGAAGTACCTGCTGAAGACGCTGTAGATGAAAAAGGAGTGGATGCACTTCTAACCAAAGCAATTCAAGACCGAATTGATGCGGCATCTGAGCAAATTGCAAACAAATTCCTTGACGGAGTTGAAGCGCAACGACAACGAGCAATTGATACAGCCGTACCGGTTGCTAAAACTGCTGAAGATTCAACACGTGGATTCATGAAGGCACTATTTTCAAATGACCACGTTGCACTTAAAGCTGTATCAGGTCTTTCAAATGCTGCTGGAGGTTACCTTATTCCAGAGGAACTTCGATCAGAAATCCTACGAGTTGCTGAAGACCAATACGGTCTAGCTCGACAAGAAATGCGATACCTACCTTTCTCAGGAGAAGGGAACGAACGAAAAATTCCATCACTTGCAACATCAGTTGCTGTGTCATGGACCGATGAAGCAGGTGAGAAACAATCAACTGCTCCAACGTTCGGTGTGGTAACACAAACTCTGAAAAAACTGGCGGCAATCGTGCCAATGACAGAGGAAATCATCGAAGATGCTAATCTTAACCTTACTGAACTTGTTGCGGAACTATTCGCAGAAGCAGTAGCTAAGGAAGAAGATGAACAATTCTTCAATGGAGACGGATCAGTGTGGACTGGTATCTTCAACAATGGTAACGTCAACGACGTTCGAATTGCTGGAACTGACCCAGCTGCTGTAACTGCAGAAAACCTTCTGTCACTTACAGACGCACAACCAACAGGTGCACTTGCAGGATCAAAATTCTACATGCACCGAGGAGTATATTCTAAGATTCGAGCTCTTCGAGAAGGAGACGGAACTGGAATGTTCATCATCGCACCACCTACAGGACCAAACACACTACCAACAATGTGGGGATATGACATCGTCCTATCGGATGCATGTCCACTTGTTACGGTAACAGGTAATTCTAAACCGTTCATCATGTTCGGTAACCTGAAAAAAGCAGCTATCTTCGGAGACAAACAACAACTTCGTGTGAAACTACTTGACCAGGCAACTGTAAACAACGTTGCGAACAGTGGATCAATCAACCTTGCACAGCAAGACATGGTCGCAGTTCGAATTGTTGAACGAGTTGGATTCGTACTTGCACTACCAACTGCAGTATGTGTACTATCAACTGTAGCAGCTTAATTTTAAGCTTGACCTAGCTCTTCTCTAGTAGGAGGGTTGGAGTGAGGATTAAGACAATCTCTCTGATTATTTGTAACAGATCGTTTCAATATGGCAGCAACAATAGAAATTGACGAATCAAACGGGGCAGGTGAAACGGTAACCACTAACATTGTTAACACAAATATGGGAAGCATTGATGCATCTGGGTTAGACCCAGTAGCTTATCCAGTAACATCAGGGACGAACACCTTTGAGAAGTGGCAAAAGATAAGGGTTGTATCCATGCACGCTGTATTTAAGATTGACAACCTTAAGGTGTGGAGAACAGGAACACTAGGAGGGTCAGCAGTTCATTTGTCAAATGCACGTGAAAGATCTTATGTAGGGTCAGCATCTTATGCACAACCTACTGATCGTAAATCTTCCGTGGCAACACAGCCAATGGCTTCAACAGAACCTGCTGGTCCTAACCTAGGAATAGGAGGATCACTAGTAGGAGCATTCATGAGCCCAGGGTCATCTGATTATTTTGTGCATCAGCTACAAACAAACAAAGATGACACCGCTGGGTCGGTCTCAGTGTTGAACTATCAATACGACGAACTAACTTAGCAGTTTACTTAACCAACTATGCAAGAAACAAAATACATATTTACTAAGGACGGCAAAGAAGTTGAGGTTGCCTTGGAAACCTGGTCATGGGCTGCAATGCTACATGATGGCACTGTGACATATCAGTTTGAACCAACTGAGTATGAGCCAGGCAAGGCTAAGTTTCATAGCATACGGGAAGTGGACGCTGCATCTATTAAGACATTAGTTATGTCTTGTAATGCAGACCCCACTCGACAATATGTAATGCACATGGGGGAGGATGCACTACCGATTGTCTTTACTCGAAGAATTGCAATGTCTGTAGGTACACCTGCAGAACAAAAACTTAATGTGTACTGTTTTGGTAAAACAGTGAATGGAACACCACTCTACAACTTCATACTACCAGACGGAAATCTAGTAACCACAGAGGACCGTAATTTGCCGCTAATCAACACATAATCAATATGGACCCAATCAAAAACTTTGCTATAGCGACTCTATCTACAGTGTACACAAGTGGTGCAACATCGATAACACTTGTAACTGGAGAAGCGTCCGTATTCCCTGATGTATCAACTGATGGTGCGTTTAACCTTACATGGTGGAACGCAACTGACTACGTGAACGCAGTAGATGACCCAAACAAAGAGATTGTCAGGGTTACAGCCATATCAGGTGACACTCTTACCGTTACACGTGGCCAAGAAGACACCACTGCGTCAGATAAGAACGTTGCAGGCAAGGCATATAAGGTTGTTCTGTCCTTCACTAAGAAGACGTACGACGAGATTGACACAATTGTAACAACTGCTTTGGTAGCAGATGACATAAATGTTACTGTCCAGGCACATGACGATGGCCTTCAAGCCATCTCGGATGCCGCAGGAGGGTCCGTACTAGCTGAAGATCAGTATTACTATGGCAACGCCTCAGATGATACTGTCAAAGGGACAATCACAGCTGCTGGTAGGTCACTTGCTGCTGCAGCAGATGCATCATCTGCTAGAGTTGTTCTAGGATTAGGCACTGCAGCTACTACTGATGCAAGCGACTACGCTCCTGCTCTTGGTGCAGATGATAACTACGTAACTAACGCTGAAAAGGTAGTTGTAGGCAACACATCAGGAACAAACACAGGTGATCAGACCAACATTACAGGAAATGCAGGCACTGCTACAGCGCTAAACACACCTAGAGAGATTGCAGGAGTAGCATTCGATGGTACAGCAAACATATCTCTTAACAACAACGCAATAACAAACGGTGCTGGATATATCACAGGCTACACTGTTACAGAATCTGATGTTACCAACCAGGAAGGAGCTATCACCATTGCAAGCTCACAGGTATCAGACTTTGATACAGAGGTAGGCAACAACAGTGATGTAGCTGCAAACACCGCAAAAGTAACAAACGCAACTCACACAGGGGACGTTACAGGGTCAGGCGCGCTTACAATTGGCACAGGGAAGGTTACTAACGATATGCTTGCCGGTTCAATAGACGAAACAAAACTGGATGCAAGTGTAAACACTTCTCTGGATCTAGCAGATAGCTCATCACAGGCCACTGGAGTTGAAGACAATGCAGACGTAACAGATACCGCAAATGTTACCTCAGCAGGAGCGTTGATGGCAAGTAATGATCTTTCTGATATATCTAATGCGACTACCGCTATATCAAACCTTGGGTTAGATACTCTCTTGGACGCAAAACTTAATTTAGCAGGAGGAACAATGACAGGAGCGTTACTTCTTGGAGGTGACTTGGATGTGAATGGTAACGATATAACAAGTGCCACAGGATTAGACATCTCAATAGGAGGCTCTGCTGGAAATGATTTTACTATTGATACAAATAAATTAGTTGTTGAGGGTGACACGGGGAACGTCGGAATCAACACAACCACCCCATCCGCAAAACTCCAAATCAAAGGCGATGGAACAACCACTGGTGAAGTGTTCTCTCTTCTCGACTCTACAGGTTCTGACTTAGTTACTGTTTTGGATAGTGGAAAAGTAGGGATTGGGACGGACAGTCCAAAGTACGCCTTTTCAGCAAATCCACAAACTAATGCTTCTTACACTGGTCAAATCTCTATAGGGGTAGATTCTACTTATGGAGCAGGACCAGTTTTATTCCTCGATGGATACAATGAAGCTTCCACATACAAGATGTATGTGGATAACTCAGGAGGATTCCACTTAGCATCTCCAAATGATACCGAAGTTCTAAGTGCGAGTAACTCGGGAGTATCAATGGATAGGTTAATTACGACAAATGCAGGAACGGCTGTTTCTCCTTCACTAACTTTAGACAAAACAAGTAGCTCTGAGGTTGGTTTATACGTACCAGGAGGAATTGGTTCTAATACTCTAGGATTTGTAACAGACAGGTTAGAAAGAATGAGAATTAACGCTGATGGAAATGTAGGAATCGGACTTACTCCCACAGCGAATATGGATGGTCTATCTATTGAATCAGGGCTTCTTACCCTAAAAGAAAGAGCCACACCAACCGCTGACACTAACTATGGAAAAATCTACACCAAGACTGACAATAAACTCTACTTTCAAGATGGTGCTGGATCAGAACACGAAATAGCTTTCGTATAATCCTACTAACTAACTAATAAAATTATGGAAACAGTAAAAATGAGCATAGACTTCGATGTACCGCAGGCATTTATTGACGCAGGAGGATTGACAATACTTGCAACACACGCTTACGGGTATAGTGCAAAGGTGCAAGATGTAAGTGCAGAAGATGGGACAATTGAACTTATTGACAACCCAGTTCTTCCAGAAGATCATATCCGAACAGAAGAAAAAAGAGCGTTCAAGCAACGAGCAAAAGAGGCCTTCCTAAAGCAAGCAAAGAATTCAGCAGTGAAGGAGACGGCTGAAGCGTTTGACGCACTTATGGAATAGGTATGAAAAAATACACAGGCACAACAATACTTGGTGTAATTGCATTGATCTTTGGAGTGGACACTGTGCTGTCGCTAGGGGAAGGCGCAACAATATCAGAGTGGTTCCACACGTTCCTAACTGACGATCCTGTTGTAGGGTTTACCATCATGATTGGATTCTTTTCCACACTGATGGTCCACTTCTGGAGGTTTAAGAAGTAACTCTGTCTTAAGAGGCAGCAAACAAGGAGGGCGGCTATTAACTAATCAACTATCACATGTTCGGAGCAGCATCATTCGGAACAACTGCATACGCAACAACTAACCTGAGACGTATTAGTAACAGTGGTTTTAGCATACTAGGTATGTCATACTACATAGGTACGTCTGACTGTGATAACACTTACTTATACAGAAAAGACTCAGTAGTTACAGCACAATCATCCTTTCTTGAAAAACAGACCACACCTCTGACAGCACAACCTTCTTCACTTGTTAGAAGGGTGACGTTGCTTAAGAGGCCTGTATATTGTCCAGAACTGCTTGTAGAGACAGGAGAAACACTATTACTAGAAACAGGAGGTGATATAACACTATAATATGGCGGAATCAAAGAAAATATCAGAGTTGGGGTACATCGCTGACGCAGACGTGTCTAGTCAAGACGAGTTTGTGTGTGTCAGTGTAAACTCATCGCTGGTAACGCGGAAACAAAAAAGAGAAGATCTACTTAGGGTAGCAGAAGTGTTGCCTATCCTATCTACCAGTGGTGACCCTGCAAAACCTGCAGTAGGTGCTTCTGTGCTATGGGTGTCTGACGGGTCAGGACTAGGCAACGACGGTGACTTACTTATTGCAACAAACATTGCAGGTACTGTGAAGTATAAAATCATAGTGGACTTCTCATCGGCAAGTGTCTGGGCTTAGTATGTTATAATAGAATCATTAACAAGGACAATAATAACAAACACACTATTATGAAAATCAATACAGCATCACCAATCCTTACTTACTCAGGACAACCTGTTCGTTCAGAAGATGGAACAGTAATCACACTGGGTTCACTAGTAGCAGCGTTCCTATCTAACTTCAGGCACGATGACAAAGTCAAGTGCTTTACACTTGGGCAGAAGTTTGCTACACAGGATGAAGTTGACATTGACGAGGCTGACCTAGCACTAGCTAAAGAAGCATGTGAAGCAGCACCTGACGCGAGCAACCTAGTAACTGGGCAGATCCTAGTTGCACTTGCAAAGGTAAAATAACAATAACTTACTATGGCACGAGGATACACAACAAAAGCAGATGTCGAAGCATACATGCAGACAGATATCGATGCATCTTTCAATGACCAGCTTGATATCTGGATTGCATCAGTAGAAGATGAGGTAGACCGACTAGCCGACCGTCAGCTACTTGCAGATGACGCTGAGACCACACTTAAGTACGATGGGTCAGGACAGGATTCGCTAATGATTGATGATTTTGCCACCATCACTGAGGTGCTGATAGGTGAGACGTCATATCTAACTGACATCTTTTTCTACCCAACTAACAAGCCATACACCTGGAAACTTACAAGAGTAGTACCATTTCCAAAGGACATGCAAAACATTTCAGTCACCGGCCTCAAAGGGGCCTATGTTACACTACCTACGAACATAACGGTTGCTGTATCCATACTGGTAGCTGGAGTGGTTAACTCGTCAACTAACTTTACAGACGGTGAGGTTAGGAGTGAAAGCATAGGTCGTTACAGTGTAACATTTATATCGGAAGACAAGCGAAGGGACTTTGTAGGAGCAATGGCAACTATTAAAAGCTATCGAAGACTACGTTAACATGGGTGGAATCAACAAGATGTACAACCAGACAGCCACTACTGCCCGAGAAGGGTTTGTGGAAGGGTCAACTATCAAGAAAACGTTCGGTGCATTACTTGAATCGTTTCCTTGTCATGTCCAGCCTGTTGATGCATCAGTTATTCAAGACATACAAGACGGATTCGGTAAAAGCTGGCTAATGGTTTGCCCAGTTGCAGACATTAAGGAAGGTGATAGAGTCACAGTAGATGGCACAGACGAATACAGAGTCGGTGGAGTGGAGTCATACACGTTTAGCCGCAACCCACACATGGAACTAAGTATACGGGCATGGAAGTAAGCCTGCATATAGAGAACGGTGACCTACTCGAAAAGATCTTTCGTAAGGCTCCTACGATTGCTGCAAAGGAGTATGGGCACGCACTAGAGAAGGTTGCAATTAAAGTAACTTCAGATGCCATCAAGGCTGCACCGGTAGGAAAATATGCAGGAGGTGGAAGTCTAAGACAGAGCATTCAATACAGGCCGCACGGTGGGAACGGTTTTAAGGTTATGGTAAACTCCTCCTACGGTGTGTTTGTGGACCAAGGCACGAGACCTCACGTGATTGTACCTCGTAGAAAGAAGATGCTCGCATTCCAAAAAGACGGGCGTTGGATCTTTGCTAAGCGGGTCAACCACCCTGGTACCAAAGCACAGCCGTTCTTCACTAATGCAGTTGAAGGTAGTGAAAGCTACGCTAACACCCAGTTAAAAAAGGCAATGGACAACATTATTGATAAATTATAGATCATGTACGACATCAACCAATTCAACAACCTGCGACAGGCAATACTTGACAAGATTGAGGCTGACGAGACCTCAATACAGGAAGCATTCTTCCACCAGCCGTCTGTATTTCAAGGTAGCCCATCCGCTGTAGTAAGCATATCCTCCAACGAAGCTCTGTATAACTCAAGTAAGGTAGATAGGATGACCTTTGTATTTCAGGTCATGCTTTACATACCGATGAATGATCCTGACGCTGCAGAAGACGTAGAAAAGAACATGGGTAAGGCATATTGGGAAGTCATGCATATGTTCAGCAATAGGGGGTCACTGGATGGTGTGTCTGGAATGACTGACATAATAGTTGAACCTCTACCATCCATATGGGCATACGAGGAAAGGGATGCTGGTGTCTTTAGGGTAGCAGAAATCAACTTACGGTGTGTGGTGTTCGTCTCTAACCAAAATACGTAGCAGAGTGCACCAGTATGTTATAATTAACATATTAAAAGTGGTGACCGCTTAAATGAGGGCTTCTCCGCAAACACTAATGCGGGGTCGCCTTTTTTTGATAACAACTCAATTATGCAAGACAAATATAACAATAAGCAAATCGGAAACACAGACTTCAAAAGTTCAGATTCACTGAAAACTAAAGACGTCCCAACAACTACACCAACAAAGGCAACCGGACGAAGATTCTTCTTTCCTGCTGATGGTCTTAATTTTGTTGCGGACACACTTGAAGAAGCTACACAGAAACTCAAGGATTATCAATCAAAATCTAACAAATCTTAATTATGGCATACGTAATGGGAGAACAAGTACAATTAGGACTCGGTGTTGAGGGAACCCGAGGAACGAAGGTGGCTCCACAATCGTGGATTCCTGCAAGAACACCAACAGGTATTACAACGGTGGTAGAAAAAACACTAATCCGTGAAACTCGAGGATCAGGTATTTCAAGCCAAGGCTCTGAAATTGTAAAAACATTTGCAGAAGGTGATCTAGAGTTCAACCTTAGAAGCACATCAATAGGTTACATCCTAAAGAGTCTTCTAGGTACAGTTTCATCAACAACTGCAGATGCTGCAACTACTCACGTATTTACAAGGCAGACTACTGGACCACAAAATCCATCACTTACACTTGGACTATCACAAAAAGGTAACCAAGACTATTCTTACGCACTTGGCGTAGTTAACTCACTTGAAATCAGAACACCTCTTGATGATGTGGTTAACGCTACAGCATCATTCATGGCTACTGTGGAAACAGAGGAGTCAGACTACACACCAGCATTTGACGCTGATGAAGATTTTCTGTTCAGGAATCATGACGTAACTGTTAAGTTTGCTGCAGAAGTCGGAGATCTAGACGCTGCAACAGGAGTATGTATTAACGAACTGGCATTAACAGTGTCAAACTCAGCTAGAGATAAACAATGTATTGGTAGTAAAACACCTGCAGACATCTTTACTTTGATCAGTGAAATCTCTGGTTCGTTTACTGCAGACTTCAATGATCCTGCTGACTACTACGACCTATTTAAGGCAGGTACATACAAGGCAATGCGGATTGACATGGTTCGATCTGATCTATCAGTAATTGGTACATCAGCACTAAAGCCAAGAATCGTGATTGACCTACCTAAAGTGTCGTTTGACGGATACTCTCCAGATCGACCTATAGATGACATAGTAACTGAGTCAATAGACTTCAACGCACACTACGATGATACAGAAGCATCAGCAATCAGTGTTACTATCATCAATGATACTGGCAATTACAACGCTGCTTAACCAACTAACAAAACAAACATATGGAAAGAGAAACAACAGTACTTACCACTCCTGCATCTAAGCAGAAAGTAAAGGTGTACACATACCTAACAGGACGGGAATCAGAATACTGCCAAGCTCCTCTTCTTGAGGCAATGTCACTAGAAGGAACAGGCAAGGATGCGAAGGTAGGAGGACTAAGTGTAACAGCAATTCAGGCGTCAACACACAGACTTATAGAAAAACAGGTGCTGTCTGTAGGTGATGTCACAGAAGGGATCGTTGATCTTGTGCTGGACATGAGAAACGACGACTACCAATGGATAGTTGAACAACTTCAGGACCTAGCAAAAAAAAATTAGATAACACAGATGTAATTGTGATATGTAGAGAAATGGGTTGGACTTATTATGATTATATAGGCCAGCCTACTTTCTTTACAGAAGCTGTGCATGCATATCTGGTTCAGGAGCAAAAGGAAAAAGTCAAGGCTTGGAAGAGATCGCAACAACAGCGTAGCTAACATAACATATGGCAGACAAAAGACTAAATCTAATTGTTGATCTCGTCAACAAGACAGAAAAAGGTTTCAAGGCAATCTACGGTGACATTGAAACAACACAAAAGAAGATGGAAGCAACCACACGGGCTATGCGAACAGCCGGTGTTGTTGGCGCTGTGGCATTCGGTGCCATAGGTGTTGGTCTGTATAAAGCCACTCAATCTGCGGTTGATGCCCAAGAAACCTTTAACAAGTTTGATGTTGTATTCGGAGATGTTAGTGACCAGGCTGAGAGTGTGGCACAGGATCTTAGAAATAACTTTGGTATGGCAGAATCTAGTGCTAAGGATTTGCTATCATCAACTGGTGATATGCTTACTGGGTTCGGTCTTAGTGGAGCCTCTGCACTAGATCTTGCTGAAAAAACCAACAAGCTTGCGGTTGACCTTGCATCATTCACCAACATCGAAGGAGGTGCTGAACGAGCCAGTATAGCGTTGACAAAGGCGTTGCTTGGTGAACGAGACTCGATTAAAATGCTGGGAATTGCCATACTTGAAGAAGATGTTAAGGCAAAGGTAAAGGCATTGGAAGTTGCTGGTAGATTCATAAATGAAACAGAACGAGAAAAGAAAGCCATTGCCACGTTGGAAATTGCATTCTCACAATCTAAGAATGCTATAGGCGATTATGCTAGGACATCAGAAGGAGCAGCTAACAAGCAAAGAGAGCTGCTTGCACGAATGAAGGAGCTAGGTGAAAACCTAGGAACTGTGTTTGTACCGATCCTTGAAAGTGTCCTTAACATAATGGTGCCAATCATCCTTAACATTAGTCAATGGATCAAGGAAAACCCAAGACTCACTGCAGTAATTGGTCTTGCTAGTCTTGCGTTAACAGCAATGCTGGCAGTACTGCTTCCATTGAGTTTTATCCTTCCTAATATCATACTGTCCGTTGGGTACTTTAGTAAAGCCTTAACCGGCCTTAAGAAGATAATGCTCCTAAACGTGTCTGTTACTAAAAGCTTCACGACAGTTAAGAATGCAATGACTGCAGCAACACTCAGACAGTCAGCCGCAACAAAGGCGTTTGTGGTATCACTTAGGACTGTGCGAGGAGCAATCATGGCAACAGGAATAGGGGCACTCATTGTAGCTGCAACATTCCTAATCGTTAAGTTTGTAGAACTCAAGGATGTTGTAGGAGGGTTCGGTAAAGCGTTTGTTGTAGTATGGAAACAAATTAAGATAGCGTTTTTCTCTGCAATACAAGGAGTGCTGATAGGACTTGACGCACTGTTTGAAAAAATACCAGGCATGGCTAATGTAATAGCGGACTCTACGATAGAGGCGTTTGATACAATGAAGAACGAGGCAAAGGATGAGATCGGTGAAATTGCTTACGAGGCAAGTAAAATAGGAACATCTGCTGAGGACAGTGCAAGTGCAATGGCTAGTGCAACAGACGAGATTAACACATCACTGGCAGGCACTGCTGTAGCTGCTAAGGATAACGCAGATGAAGTGGATGAATACTTTAACACTCTAGTAGACTCAGTTAAAGAGATCAGAGGGGAAATCAAAGATGCTTACAACGAGATTTCTGAAGCAACAGCTGATTTCCAGAAAAGTGTAGGTGAAGAGCAAGCCAGCTTCGAAGGAGGTGTGGTTAACAAGGTTGCTGCTGCTTTAAACAAGCAGAAAGAACTTGAGAGTGAGATAAGAAAAGCCAGAAAGGATGATGACAGCGGAGCTGAGGTGCGGAAACTGGAAAATCAACTCGATGAACAGAAAGAGCTAATCGAATCATACAAGGATCTTGAACTTAACATTGAAGACGAGGTGGCAGAGCGACGTAGGTACCTTAGACTGAATGAGATTGAGCAGATGGCACAAGATCACAAGACAAAGTTAAACTTGATCAAGACTGAATATCTTACTGAACAAGTGGAACGTCTTACTAAGATGAAAAACCTTCATGAAGAGCATAACCAGGTGCTAGCACTAACAGACTCTGAAACACTTGCCAAGTTGCAGGCTGAAGCCAAGAAAGGGGAAGCATTCAGGGATAGGCTAGCAGCTGAAAAGTCTGGCCTTCACAACTGGCAACAAGAGTCACGTCAGATGTATGTAGACTACGTTAGGGATATAAACTCCACTCTTTCTAATATACGCAGTGGTGGGTCTTCTAGATCCTCTCGATTTGGCATAGATGGTGCAAGAGCAGCAGGAGGGCCTGTTTCAAGAGGTAGCACATACCTTGTAGGAGAACAAGGACCTGAACTGTTCAGTCCATCTTCTTCAGGGCAGATCACTGCTAACGACCAGATCGGAGGAACCAGGCAGGTGATAATCAACATGAACGGAGGCACATACCTAGATAACAATGTGGCAGAAAAGATTGGAGATCAGATAATACAAAACTTTAAACGTAACGCAAGAATCTAGCATGGCAACTACCCTTACAATTGCAGGATCAAACAAAAGCAGTCTTGTGGATTGGCGGTCTTTGCGGCGTGAACAGGTTCTTACCAAGGCAACGGATACACTTTCCTTTCTTGTACAAGTATTTGAAGGTCAGTCATACAAACCTGTGGCAGGTTCTGAAGTTGTTCTTACTGTAGGGAGTACTAAAGAGTTCGGTGGATTCATAGTTGAAATAGAAGAAGAGATGCAAGGGCAACTTGAATACGTAAGATGTACATGTAAGGACTACTCGTATTCTCTTGATAGACAGCTGGTGTCAAAAACATACACAGTTACTTCTGTGGAGGACATCATTGCTGACTTGATATCAACGTTCACATCAGGATTCACAGTTGCAAACGTTAGTGCACCAGAGGTTATTGACTCAGTGTCTTTCAACTATCTTACTGTGTCAAGGTGTATACAGAAGCTTACAGAGCTTGTGTCAGGGTATGACTGGTATGTGGATTACGACAAAGACGTGCACTTCCTTAGGGTCGGTACTGTCAGTAGTGTGTTTGACCTCAGTGACACGTCAAACAACTATGTGATTGACTCCTTGCTGTTAAGAGAAGACACCCATCAGTTAAGAAACGAGGTAATTGTTCGAGGAGGACTGCTTACCAGTACAGTGCTAAGAATTGAGTATCTTTCAGGGGATGCAACAAAAGATGTTTTTCCTCTTGCTACTAAGTTTGCAAATAAGCCTGTGGTTGTTCTTGGAGGAGTAACACAGACTGTAGGGATTGAAAATATTGATCCTGAAGGGTCTGATTGTTACTGGAACTATAATGAGAAGTCACTAAACTTTGCTTCCGTTCCTGCGAGTGGAACTGCAAATATTACAGTGACAGAGTACCCTCAGTATCCGTTGATTGTGCAAAAGCGAAATGAGGAGAGTGTAGGAACCCACGGATTATTTCAAAGTGTAGTTGTTGACGTAAACATCAAGGACTTGTCAACTGCAGGACTTCGTGCAGATGTGGAGTTGGCACAGTACTCTGACCCAGAGAAGACTGCTGACTTTGTCACTTACAGGAGTGGCCTTGTGACAGGTGACACCATCAACATACAATCTGACATCAGAAATATGAACCAGTCATACAAGATCCAACGTATAGCAAGTGTTCTTAGAACTCCTGACACAGATGAGCTTACTAACACAGTAAGTTGTGTTACTGCCCAGGACATAGGCATAGGTGATATTCTTGCAAGACTTCTTGTTACAAACCCAAGTGATCAGATTAGAATTGAGCAAGATGAGTTCATAGAACGGATCAGACAACTCAAAGATGAGTTTGCTCTTGTTGACGTGGCACCGACTGGCTCATTTACCACTGGTCCTTACGACTATGGGGACGCAGATGCAGTCTGGGGCTTCACTGCATGGGCTTAAGTGTTATATAATAAACAATATGAAAAGCAATACTCAACAAAAGGATACACTGGGACTAAAAGGTAAGTTCCGTCTTATCAAAACCAGCTCTGTAACAGGTGAGGTCATTTCAACTACTCCTTACCAGAAGAATCTGGTAATGAATGGAACAGACACCGGGTTTAACGTAATTATAGATCATCTCAATAATGTCAGTACGTATCCTTTGAATATCTCACACTTGGATATCGGAACTGACGACACAGCACCTGCTGTTTCTGATACAGATCTTGGCGCAGGAGTTGCACGTTCAGCAAAGGTCACAGGAGTTGTGTCAGGCTCAGCACTTACCTTGAGATTTTTCTTTGCTACAGGAGACTTAGCAGATGATGACTACTACGAGGTAGGAACATTCATGAATGGAGGATCTGGCCTTGGAACCGGCCAAATATTTAGCAGGGCACTATTTGGTAGTGTCTATACCAAAGGAACAAATGAGAACACCACTATCGAGTATGTAATCAGTAAACAATAATATTATGCCTATCACTAACGGAGAACAAATTGTAGCCACAGACTTCATAGATGAGTCAGAGCGTGATGCAACACCTGCAAATGATGAAGGGAGAGTGCCTAAACTTGAAGATAATGGACAGATAGCAAACGCGTTTTTGCAAATATATAACATAAGCACAAGTGTTTCTTATTCTTCGGAAATTGCACCTAACTTTGCTCTTTTTGGAAAATACGAAGCTACAGCACAGGATGATGGAGTGTCTATTGCTACGCCTTTAAATATGCCAGCAGGTTCAGAAATCACAATTTCTTTAAAGATGGTAAATGATGAAACATACACCGATAATGATAACTTTCTGTATGTTAATGCAAAACCTACAACTTTAGATAAGGACTATGTATATACGTTTACTATAACTCGTTTAACAGCAGGAGGTTATTCTCTTTCTTGGGAAAGATATATGTATATAAACAAATCAATTAAGTTTGTTGGCTCAGCTTCTCAGGCAGGAGGAACTAGCGCCACAATTAGTCTAACTTCACTAACAGGTGGAATTGGGACATCAGCTATTGAAAATGATGTTGTTATGATATTAGTATCATCGACTGACATAACCCAGACTATCTCACTTGTAACTTCAGGCTTTACACAACTAGATGAACAGAGAGAAGCTAACGACACTCGTGATTCTTGTTCTGCTGTGTTTTATAAGGTAATGGGGGGAACTCCTGATACTTCAGTTGAGGTCACTTCAACAGGAAGTTATGCAATCATTGCTTACGTTATGAGGGGGGTAAACCCGAGCAATCCTATCGCTTCGCCTACTGTTGGAAATGCACTTACAAATAGTAATCACATCAACCCAAACGAAATTGATGAACCAGGACTGAGTGGTTCGTATATTTTTGCACTTGGTGCAGGTTCAAATGACACAAATTCTGCTGTGATTTCTACAACCCCTTCTGGGTATACTAACAACATATTTAGAAACTCGCTTGGTGGGAATGTTGTTGTTGCTACCTTTGCATCGGCAAGATGGGATCCAGAATCTGCGGGTCAACTAAGAAACCCTGGAGAATTTACCCAGAACTCAGGAGGAAGTAATGAATCTAGCACTTCATTTACTATTGCGCTAACACCTGCTGATGAATAAACCAAAAACACTTCTCGTGTTTCCAAAAAAAGAAAATGGAGCGACCCTTGTATAACAAGCAATTTACTAAAACGTATTAACAGCAGAAGATTGAACGGAGTAAGTATGTACAGGTAACCCAACATTATGAAAATCTCACCAGAAATATACAGCACAATAATGGTAACAGTTGTAGTCATCTTCGGCGCAATTGCCCATGCCACAAGTCAATGGCAGGTGGCAAAAGACACAGGGGCAAAGTTTACAAAACTAGACTACTTTGCAAGATTTGTGATTGCTACCTTTTCAGGCGGAGTGTTCGGAATGGCATCGAAGTTGTTTTTTCAAAACCCTGACGCTGTCATTTTATTTTCAGCGATTGGAGCGTTCCTAGGAATGACTGGACTCAACACCTTATCACTTGCAGGGTTGGAGTTTCTTACTAACAGACTTAATAAACGAAAATAGCAATGAAGAAACTTAAACACACCATAAAAACATTTCACTGTGACGCTGTCATATCTATTAAGAAGGCAACTCATTTGCCTGAGCTAATTGGTGCAGCTGTTGCAATGTTTGTAATACTGACAGTTGTGTCATTCGGGTTCAACCAGATTTACAGTGTGTACAGATCAGCTGAAGCAGTAGTTGCTGGAAATACGACTGACCACGGGTCTTCTGTGTATTCCAACACCGCTGCAACAAGAGGTACACCTAACGTACAAGGCATACCTCTTTTTTATTTCCGTAGCCACAGCGACCCACAGATAGAGACCCATGCAGTGTTTACTGGCAGTCTTACAGGGTTTACATCAGTGTGCGATGCACCAACACCTAGAACAGTGTCTAATAACTAATTTTTCAATATGTATTTAAAGAAAACAAAAAAAGTTGTAATTATAAATGCTGGTCATCATGACCACGACCCTGGTAAAGTAGTGACATACGCTACATTCCAAGAAGCTGACGAAGCAATGCTAATTAGAGATGAACTCATTCCTTTGCTTGAACTAGCAGGTGTGACACCTCACTTTGTACCAGACAATCTGACACTTTCACAGTCCATAGCTTGGGCTGACTTAGTAGCACCGAACTTAAACGACGGTATTGCAGTGGACATACATCTAAACGCAAATTCAAACAGTGATGTCAGTGGAGTTGAAGCTTATCATGGCTCAAGTCAAATATCAAAGAACATTGCCAAGGTGATGTCATCTGAAATTGCAAGTTCATTAGGTATTAGAGACAGAGGACCGAAAGATCAATCACTCTCATATGTAGGAAGTCTAGCTTGGATCAACCAGGTCAATGTACGATCTGTTCTTGTTGAGACTTGTTATATGACAAACAAGTCAGACTGGCTTACTCTACAGACTGAAGGAGGGCACAGGAAGGCTGCCATAGGAATTGCCAATGGTATATGTAATCTCCTTGGTATACCCCAACCTGAATGGGACATAGAGACTCCGGCACCTGAAGAGCCTGAGACAACTCACTTATTCGTTATGTTTATAAACTTACTAAAATCTATGTTCAACTTATTCAGAGGTGCAGATCCTACAGCAGTTAAGGAGCAAGTGGAAGATGAACTACTTACAAAACAGAATGTGGTTGGTGTAGGAGTTGGCCCAAAAAATGGTGAAGGCAAGGACGGAATTGTTGTGTTGGTTAGCGTAAAAGATACCATCTCTGCCCTTAGTGCAGAAGATGTAATACCAAGGAAGATACGTGGAGTGAGAACAGATGTAATTGTTGTAGGGGACGTTACTTCAATGGGCATGGCTGTGCACGGTGATAGACACAGACCAGTCAAAGGAGGCACCTCTGCAGTGTGGCACAAAGGAACAGCATGTACACTTGGAGCAATAGTGTTCAAAGACGGAGATGCTTATGCTTTACAAAACACACACTGTGCGTTTCCTCACTGGAAAGGAGCAAAGCTAGGTGACAACATCATTCAGCCTTCCGTATTAGATGGAGGTGACAAAAGAAAAGATGTGATAGGCCAATGCACCGAAGGTGAGATGCTGCATTTAGATGGAGCAACAGCAAACAGGTTTGACACTGCACTTGTAAAACTTACAGTGCCGTACCAAGCACTTACACAAAACAAACTTGGCGATATAATCCCTACTCCTGCTGTAGCAAAGACAGGAGACACTGTTATCAAATCAGGTAGAACCACAGGAACACAAACGTCCAAGGTGGTTGCAACAGGTGTGACAATTTCAGTCGGCTACGGAATCGACAAAACTACAGGAGAACGTCTAACTGGAAAATTTGTAAATCAGGTGCTTGTTGCAAATGACGGAAGTTACTTCACTGCAGGAGGAGACTCTTCCTCACTTGTAGTAAACACCAAAAGGCAACCAGTTGGTCAGATATTTGCTGGATCTGATAGGATAGCTATATTCTCACCTATCGCTCCTATTATGGAACACTTTGGATTTTCATTTGAAGACACACCTGCACAGTCTGAACCAACAGAAGGGTACATGGCACTTGGTAGAGTCGACGGTCTACAGTTTGCGACCATAGATAACCCATCTTTCCAGCCAGGTAACACAGCAGTACTTGACACCAACGTTAACTTTAGGCAGGACCCTTCGTTAGCTAACTCACCTATTTCAGTGCTGTATCAAGGGGACACTGTTACAATAACAGACCATGTTGTAAGCAACGACGGCTTCATATGGGCAAAGGTTAGACAGCACAAGAAGTAAAACAGGAGCACCTGCAACGGGTGCAGAGCAGAGGAGTGGTTGTTTGTTTGTTTTCTTACCGCTCCTCTATTGTGCATCTGTTGTCAATCTCACTCATGTTTGTTATAATCAATCATGGGTGTTATTATTCACTTAAACAAAGTACGTTATGATTGAACCATCTCTATTGACCCCTGAAGTAGCCGGAATGGCAGCTGCAGTGGTGTCAGGTATTCTTGCTTTAATTCCAGCGCTTGGTGCATCTTCTGCACGAAGAGCAGGTACAGCAGTTATTACAGTAGTCGTGGCAGTTCTGATACAAGACGGGTTTCAATTCGTCTCATGGCAGGATTTCGGACAGTCATTTTTGACTGCTGCAACAGTAGCGGTAGCATCATACAAAATGATCCTACAGCCACTTGTTATTCCTACTGTCGCTAAAGCGTTTAACTCCGTCGGCATATCAGCCAAGACACACGGATAAGATTATCATTTACCAAAGTGTATTTCCAACAAACTAATATTCACAATAGTGATTGTATGGACTTTAATGGGTATCGCTCTGATAGCCCATGCATCTAATGAACCTGAGGTTAAGTTTGAAGTCGAATCTATGCTTGCTCTATTAGAGCAGCCGCTGGATATAGTAGAACTTGCTGACGCACTAGATGTTGATCTTACAAATCACGACCGTGTCAGACTATATGCCATTGAGCATAATGTCGATCAAAGTCTAGCGTTGAATATTGCATGTGCAGAAAGTAATTTCAAGGCAGATGCAAGAAACAGCACATCCTCCGCAGGAGGAGTGTATCAATATATCGATTCAACATGGGCAAGTTATTCGAGTATGTATTGGGGCCATGGTCATTCACGCCAGAAACTCAATGCCAACGATAACATAGAACTCACAATGTGGGTTCTGAGCAAATACGGAACTGCTGACTGGAACGCTTCAAAACTGCATGGTCTTGGAGGAGGATGGTCACACAAGCCGTATGAACAAGGACTCTGTGGATAACCCTCAGAGATAAAAAAAGGATCTAGATAGTATTATTACCGTCTAGACCTTTTTTATTACGCCACTATTGCTTGTGTAACTCGTGTATGTAGTTCTGCCTCACAATGAGGTTACACATTTAGCATGCGTTGTACATCTGACTTAATGAAGCCTACTAAGAACTGTCCGTCTACTTCTATGGTTGGTGCAAACACCTCACCTGTTTTGTCTATTAAGTGGTCCCTCGCTGCAGGATCCATGAGCACGTTACATATCTTGTAGTCCTTGCCTGCATCCTCCAACAGCCTTCTGACTTTGTCTGAGTACTTGCATGTTGGCGTTGTGTATATTGTTATCATAGTGTGATTATAACATTAGCGCTCTTGAACAGAATCGAACTGTTGTCTTCCGTGCTTCAAACGGACGCTCTACCATTGAGCTACAGGAGCAAGTTGGAACCTTATTCAGGTTCCTTCTTGTCAACTTGATCTTCGTCGACTGGCTCCCAGGTTCTGGAAGACTGGCAACCACCTTGTCTAAAGAAGTCATCCTCTGTTTCCAGAATGAGATGGGCGTCTTTATCGAGGTAAAAGTTTAGCACGTCTTTCATAATTATAACTTATTCTGGCTGTTACGATATGATGTAACTTTCCTAAGACTTGCTTTGTATCTATCCACAGTATCGTCAACTGGCTGCCTTGTCATGTGGAATCGGGTGTGGTCATCGGAAGTAATACCTACATTTCCACGCAAGCCAGTGGTGTCAATGCACATGTATGGAGGAGTTTGATAAGAAGCAGTAGGTTCATGGTCCAACATTTCTTCAAGACACCTTGCAACACCTGTAGACATGGTCAAGTAGGTATGCGTGTCGGCCATCTTGTTTATGAGCATTACTCTAACAACAGCCACACCTCGGTTCATGAGACCAGTATTTTCGAGTGAGCGTATTTCCCAGTCTTGGTATTGATCTGCAAGTGACCTTGCAGCTCTCCATGCAGACTGTGTGCAATCCTCTGAATACATAGACATGCGTTATTTCTTATCTGCTGGTTGAGCAAGCAGACCTGAAATGTTAACTGTAGGGAGTTTAGCCATTAGCTCAGAAATCAAAGTCTTAACATCTATGATGTCTGCGTCTAATTCAAGTATTTGTTTATGCATGTCGTTTTCCTTGGTTAGGATTCCGTAAGCCTTGTCAAGTTCAGTAAAGGTTTTCCTAAGTTCTTTGATTTCAGTGTTATCTGCAAACTCAGCTTCAAACATTAGTCTGTCCACTTCTCGTTTATGAGATGCATGAAGGTCCTTCAACTCTATTGCACGGTCATGACTAAGAGAAGCAATATCGCGCTGTAGTTGTATAACATGCAATTTGGTATCTTCTAAGGACTGCACTAGGTCGTTGTTTCTTTTGAAAATCATGTAAAGGTTAGTTACTGTATAAACTGTTATTTGTTGCTGCCATGAGGCACTCGCATGGACGAAACAAGTGATTCTACCATGGTTATGGCAGCTAGTGTGTCAACTCGCTTGTCCGATGTTAGCTCTTCTATTATCTGCAAAGCCTTGTCTTCCGTGGTTTGTGTGTCTGAAGCAAGCAATATCTTTCTTTTGTACAACTCATGCAATATAGATCCGAACATATTATGTTGTGTAGGTTACTGTGACTTTTTGAATAACTGAAGATTTACAAAGTGTCCTCATCTCCTGTGTATCTTTTCCACCTGGTGTGTCAGCTGCTTTCAGTTTTGCAACTACTGATGCACGCATCTTGCTAACCGCCAGTTTTGTTTCATCTACGAAAATGATACCTTTGCTGTTGGTGTCTGATTTGTCCACCCATGCCCACATTGTTTGCTGTCTTGTCATGATAGTACGATAGATTGATAAGTTGTTGGTTTTCATAACCAGAAAAAAAGAAGCCTCGTGTATTTCAACGAGACTCCTGGACTCCTGAGGAGTTACCCTTAGGTAGGGTCGTTGTTTGCTTCTTGGGCTTTATGAATCTAAGGTCACACTCCAAGCACTTTCCACCGAGTATTTTGTGGTTGTTTCTTGCACAATTTGCAAGTTGGAGTGCCTTTCTTTCAGCATAGGTTAGTCGCGGTATCATAGTAACGCTAGACTGTGGTAGTCACCTTTGTGAACGTCTGACTCAATTAGCTCTTTGACGTCTTCGTCTTGTATCTCTGGTAGTGCATATATGTCCATGGCTTCCTTTCCTATTATAACAAAGATAGGCATTGTGTAAACTGATACCTGTTAACAACTCTCTCAAAAAAAAGAACCATCAATGCTATACCCAGCGGCAAATGGTTCTTTATGGGATTCAGTTAAGAATCAGATATTGTCTCCTTTCTACAGGTTATGTGGGTCAATTCAAGACTCACGTTGTTTGCCAATTCGGTAGCGGACCTGAGTCGGCACTGAAGAGCGTACTCTCCTATGTTTATTATATACCATTGTGTCTAGTATATAATAACTAATGATATGGACATAAAAGATATGACACCCCGCAAGTCTAGTTTTGAACAAGACATCACTAGTAAAGAGGACACTCTCTATCCAGAGCTTGTCAACACCGAAGATGACACTGTCAACGTAGACCGTGCAGACGCCACAACTAACATCCCCAAGGGAAGAGACCCATGGAACTTGGATTAGTTATATTATGTGTTTGCTCTATCATCTTGTTAACCTTTTCAGAAATGTATTACGGTGCTATATGCATGCTCCTAATTGGTGTAGGCGTTGTAGTGGTAACATTCTGATAACACAAAGAGCCCTTCTTAGCGAGTTGGGCCTTTTTTATTACCTATGTGTTCAGCTCTTATGTTGTGACGCCACGCAGAATTGAACTGCGAACTCAGGAATGAAAATCCTGCGTATTAACCATTTTACCACGGCGCCATGGGGTGGGAATCGGGGAATGATCCCGAACTGTCAGAATCACAATCTGAAGTGCGACCATTACACTATACCCACCATGTTGTGCTAGCAGCAGGATTCGAACCTGCGTAGACCGAAGTCGCTGAGTTTACAGCCCAGTGCCATTGACCACTCATGCCATGCTAGCAGGTAACTGCCTATTGGCAGCTGTCACAAACAAAGTCTGTGCTGGGATCGTTATGACCGAACTCCTCAGCCTGCTTGTCAGCGGCTGCTCTATTTCTAAGAGATTCCTCCTTGTTCTGCTCAATTTGTTCCTGTGTAAGTTCTTCTGGCATATAGAATAAGTTACTTGCTAAGATAGTTATTATAACATTACGTCAGGTGGAGGCACCTGGATTCGAACCAGGATCTCAGGTTTCGAAGACCTACATGTTGTCCGTTACACTATGCCTCCATGTCGGCAACCTGTCAGTTGCCAGTGAACCGTTACGCCTTAGCGTTTACCTCATACGAGGTATTTTGCTGTTCAAAGAAGTTAACTAGTTCATACACATCTGTAGAGGTAGTCATCCACTTTGCAGGGTTAGTCACGTTGTAGTGTGGTTCAAACCCGAGTTCTTCGAATCTACGATCCGCTACATACTTTACGTACTGGTTTACATAGTCTGCATTGAGTCCTAGAATACCGTTTGGAAACAGTACCTTGTTGTACGCAGTTTCAAGTTCCACTCCTTCCACAATCATTGCTTGAATTTCTTCTGCAAACTCGTCTGTCACAATGTCCTTGTTTTCATCAAGCACTGTAAGAATGAGTGTCATTCCAAACTTGAGGTGAAGACTTTCATCTCGAAGTACCCAGTTAATCATTGATCCAAAGTTTCGAAGCTTGTTTCGCTGACGGAATGAGAGCATTACCATGAATCCTGAGTAAAACCAGATACCTTCTGTAACTATGTTGATTGCAACAAGGTTACGTATGAACGCCTGCTTTCCTTCAACTGTGGTGATGTCAACTCCGTCACCAATCACAGGGTCTAGATAACGTTTCAGGTAAGCTTCTTTAGCTATCATTTCTGGTACGTTGTTGTGGTGGCCATAGATCTTTTCACGATCAAACGGAAATGTTTCAAGAACATATTCGAATGAAACGCAGTGGTTCGCTTCTTCCCACATTTGTTTTGCAAGGTACAGATGACACTCAGGTGCTGTAAGGTATGGGTATACTCCTAGAGCAAGTGTTCTGTTTACAATGAGTTCTGCTGGGTTGAAGAAAGACATTATGAACTCTATTGCATGACGCTCGTCAACTGTCATATTTTCAAAATCAATAAGATCCTCTTTCAAAGGAATTTCGTGGGGGAACCACGTGTTCGCTACTGCTTGGTCGTATAGCTCTCTTGCCCATGGGTGTTGACTTGGGTAAAGGCTGTATGAAGTTTCATCTGTGTGTCCAATTAGCATAGGTGGGTCATATTCGTTAGTGTATAAAAACGATGCTGTTACACACCATTGTCGATTTATACTCAGTGTTTTGAAGACGCACCTACAGAAGGCACGGCTGTTGTCACTCTGTTCAACGGCGAGGAGATCCGTCTAAGACAGGCAGACTGTCATGGCATACGCAGAAGGAATCGAACCCTCCCAGTTCAGTTTGGAGCCGAACTCGCCATCCTTGGAACATGTGCGCATATGTAGGTAACCTACTCTGCTTATAGATATAATATCATAACCCACTACTGACTAGTCCCAAAGGTGCTCATAGTATGTTGTATACAACTTCATTCCTTGTTTGAATCTTTTCCTAAGTTCTGCTTGGCTTGCCGAACACTCTTCAGATGACATAGTTGAAAACGGATCATCTTCTAGGTCCAGCACAGACTGAAAGCCTGCCCTCATTATCTTTAGTGTCTTTATCCACTCCTCTGGAGTGTTGCATTTAATGTCGTCCGACATCCCAGGGTAGCCTATTGAGTTGTTAATAAAATCGTCTAGTACTCGCACCATCATCTCAGCATGGAAGTAGGAATGACTAAACATCATTCTGTCGTCATACCCTTGTGTTACTCTTTGGCATGCATACCGGACACTGTGATAAGTGTCACTGCTAATACGAGGAATGGTGTATATAACGAAGTACCACACCTCTGTGTACCAGTGGGTTGGCTCTTGTAATTTTTTTATAACTTCGTTTAAGTTGTTTGTTGTTTCCATGAGCCGCCGGAAGGAATCGAACCTTCATATGCCCCTTACAAGAAGGCTGTTCTACCATTGAACTACAGCGGCGGTTCCCACTAGAGAGTGGGACTACGTGTTGGTATTGATGACCCACTACTGCATAAGATGAAACTCTAAATCAAAAGACTAGAGAGTTGCTGACTGCTCACAAAGTCAGCTTGAAAAAAATACTCGAACGTAAAGGAGCAGACCCTTTGAATAAACTACCCCTCTACCTATATAACTATAACCTATTTTAGAGCATTGTACAACATGGCCTGTTAACAACTCTGTAAGTGCTATTTTTTTCGTTCAACAGAGTAGAATGACATTTGCCCAGTCTTGTCTACTGGCCATATATACTCAGTTTGAGTGCCATCAATGTTATACGGTTTTTCAGACCAGCCAAAGCTGTGGTATTGCAACACATGATCTTTGCCTTTTGCTAACTGCTTTTCTCTGTCTTCTAAGTCTTTGCGTAGTAGGTTAGCACGGTGTGTGCCATGCACTCTTTCATCACCCCACCAAGCTGGAGGGTTAAGGTCACCGCCTGTTAAATACTCGTCATATACAGCTTTGGTTTTTTCGTACACATTAGGGCTTGAATAGTTGATGCCTCGTGCAATACACTCATTAACACACAACTCCTGGTAACATAGAAGTGCATAGGTATGACCTCGCCACATATTGGCTGCAGGGTGTGAGCTCCACCCATCTTTAATTACAGTGCCTGCATCATCTCTTTTGGCGTAGAGACCTGCTATGGCTTTCATAAGCTGAAATGTTTCTACTGTCTGTTTGAACAACCTCTTTTTATCTAGTTGCTTTACAATTGTGTGGACATCTGGGGAGTGTACGAATGTTTGCATATTGTTACGTTATATTTGTATATGTATATAATACCACTACTGTGTCACTGTGTACACCTACTTATAAACAGGCAGGAAAAAACACGACATGGTGCCGTGCTTAATCTGGTACTAACTAGTTAGCAGTTGTACTGTTCGTGAATCCTGCACTTGTAGGTGCTGACCCAAGAACAAACACAGCAGAAACTGGAATAGTAGGAGCTGTCCCTGCTGTAAGAGCAGGTGTAATGACAGCCCGAACAAACCTCTTACTTGCAACACGAGTTTGTCGTGTTAGCTTGATTTCTGCAGTTTTGTTGTCTGCTGTGATAGCAACCGTTACAGCTCCAGAAATGTCAGCCCACCCATCTGAACCGTTTACTGATTCCTGTAGTTTTCCAACTACAGACTGACCAGTAGGTCCTCCAAGTGCAGCGCCTACAGTGACGATGCATAGTCCGTCTCCGAACTCAGATACGTTAACAGCAGCGCCATTTACAGCAGCTGATGTTTGTGCGACTGGTAGCACTGATGCTACAACTTGTGCTTCTTCAAAAAGATATTTCATATATGAATTTTGATTGGTTAATAATATCTTAATTATATCATACGCATGTCCGCTTGACGAGATTCGAACTCGCACTGTAACCATTTTGAACGGTTTGTGTCTACCATTTGCACCACAAGCGGAGAGTGTAGGCACCTTCTACAAGGAAGGGATTGCCCACTTTACTGCCAGCTTAATTAAGTTAAACATTGCATATGCAAAATACATGTCAGGGCACCAAGAATCGAACTTGATCTTCTCGGATCCAAACCGAGTATACTACCATTATATTTTGCCCTGATAAGGTTAGTTCTGGTGAGGAACCGTGTGAATAAGGCGGGAGTCGAACCCACATGACCGAAGTCCGAGAGGTTTAAGCTCTCTATGTATACCGTTCCATCACTTATTCATTGTGCGTTCTCTTCTTTTCTTTAGCACCTGCTTAGGCACCCGCCAAGTGTCTGTCTGGCTGTGACAGTTAGGGCATAGCATTTGCAGGTTTTCTATTCTGTTATCAGTGTTGTCTCCGTTGACATGGTGCAGTTCCATCACCAGTCTACTGCCTAGCCAGTCTGCACTTCTGCAACCTTCACAGCAATACTCCTTTATTCCCAGAAGGAGTAACAGCGATTTAAGCTCTTGTGTTCTCATGTTGGAGTTCTTAACAGCGCCTAGTTCATACCTCTCAGCCTTGTTGTAGGTCTGGTGCCCTTTGTTGCCTTGATTGGGCTTGTACACGCCGAACGCTGTTGCCGTACGTACAAAGGTAGAGTATTTCATGTCCAATAACCGAGACGCAGCAAGCATGGAATTTGTTAGTGCTATAGCATGTTGCATTTCTGACAGTGTGACAGGACCTTGTATTTTCATAATACGTGCATTGCTTATCGCTATCTAGTACTCATGAAAAGATTCGAACTTTCACTGAACGGTCCCTAAAACCGTTGCCTCTACCATTTGGGCTACATGAGTATGGTCAAACAAGCAAGAGCCTTGTAGTGAGTAGGCACACTTTGCGTTGTCTGGTGCAGGTAGCAGGATTCGAACCTGCGTGAACTGATTGGAAATCAGTCGTAATAACCCCTATACGATACCTGCAATGCGGAGAGAAGAGGATTCGAACCTCTGAAGCCTAAGAAGACTTGCTGGTTTTCAAGACCAGTGCGATAAACCACTCTGCCATCTCTCCTTGGTGGACAATGACGGTTACGCTCCGTCGCCTTCCGCGTGCAAGGCGGATGTGCTACTATTATCACCAATCGCCCATAAATGTATAGCCTGCTGCCTATCAAGGTAACGATCCTCGCTCTCCTGCTTCAAAGGCAGGTGTCATACCACTAGACCAATAGGCAATGATTCAGCCTGTGTGCATATTTCTCTACTGACCTTAGTGATGCATCACTCTGATATTCCCCTCCTACATGCCACTCGTATCCTGTATCTGAATGTTTTACGTACACTAACTCAACGGGCTCCCCATTCTCATTGTACCCTACAACTCTGGACAATGATTTAATCCCAATCTCTTTGATAAGTGCAGCATCATCATTTTTTAATTGTTTAATCATGCTTGTTTGTTTGTTAACTGCGCTGTAGGAGTGTTGACTCCCTTGGCGCTCTGTGACGGTTACGCTCCGACGTTACTACCGTGACAAGGTAGCGTTCTCCTATTGAACTAACAGAGCAATCAAACGGGCAACAATCGACAACAGTGATAAGAGTGAATACTCTAGTACGACTCTGCTTTACCAGAGAAGGCGCAGGCTTAACCTACACTCATTATGCATGTAAACCGAAGTTTAGCATGCTATGCATTATTGTTTTTTCTGAAGATGTAGAAGTAACTGTTGTCTACAGCACCGTCTTAGCAGACACACTAGTGTGTTGCATAGGTACTCATAGGTCGGTGTATTTACAATACACTTACTTTCAATAAGCGAATCTATGAGATTTAACCTTGCTGACCCGGCAGGATTCGAACCTGCGGTACAGGGAGTAACAATCCCTTGCCTTACCACTTGGCTACAGGTCAATTTCCTCCAAGATATAACTATTATACCACGTTCTCTTGGAGATGCACATTGTGACATGTTAACAACGTTGTTATGTGCAGTAGAGGTATATTCTAACCCTTTCCTGTGCCACACCCGCCTAAGGTGCAGGCTGGGCCTCGTGAATGTTGTTGAGGTGACCTTTACTGTACTGCTGTTAGTTTAAGATATAGCCTAGCAAGTCGGTTAGGGTCAAACGCGTTCTGTCCTATATAAAGGTAGACCTCATCTGTCATGATTTCTACAGGTAACCTACGTAGTTTTGCCACTAACTCAGATGATGAGTATGCAGCAATTATTTGAGTGTGTTGTATTGACACATTCTCATAACATCTAAGTCCAATCTCATCATTCACAGGGGAGTAGACCCAATATAACTTAGTTCTCTGGCCGATCCTGCGGTTTTGTAGTTTCTCAGATACATTGAAGTTTGTCACTATGCCTGTCAGTACACTAAACTCCGTTTTAACATCCTCCCCGCATTTGTAGTTTACCTGGCTGTCTGACTCCATGATCACTGAGCAAAAACTACACTTCTTAATCCAGCATCGATGGGAACACTCAGTGTCTGCCTTGTTGCTTTGCTGTTTTCTTAACTCTGCAGATCTAATCTCCTTGTAAGTCTTCGGAAACTCATCTTTAAATTCTTCTGTTGTTTTCATTGCTATACTATGTTAGCGCTTTCATCAGGGTTGTTTAACGCTATGACTGCTTCTTCTATTGCTGTGTATATGTCTAGACTGTCGTACAGTGCCTGTTTTGCGTTTACCTCGTACACTCCAAGTTTCTCACCATTGAAAAAGTAGGACGCCTTCTCCTTAGTTATGACATTAAGTAATTCCGCAACCTGGAACATGTCAGCAACCTTGTCAAACCCTTTACCATTTGTCACAGGCACAGTTGCTTTAATGTTAGGTAGCGCTATCTTGTTTTTCTCTACTCTAATGAGTGCGTTGTACCCTATGGTGACACCTTCCTTATTATCTATCTTTGTAGACTTACGTATAGCAAGTCGCTGTGATGCATAATACTTTAGTGCATTTCCACCAGGTGTTGTCTCAGGGTTTCCGAACATTACACCAATTTTCATTCTGAGCTGGTTGATAAAAATAAGTGATGTGCCTGTCTTGTGGAACTCACCAACAATCTGCCTTAGTGCAGCCGACATGAATCTAGCAAGGTGCCCTATCTGTGCCTTACCTATCTCTCCATCAAACTCTGTGTCAGGTGTTAATGCTGCCACTGAGTCAACTACCACCACAGCAAACTCGCCTGTTTGGGCAAGTGTCTTGGCAATGTCCATCGCCATCTCTGCTGACTTAGGCTGTGAAAAATACAACTCTTCTAGGTCAACTCCTAAAGATCTGGCATATTGCAGACTGAACGCGTGTTCCACATCTATGAAAGCAGCCTTAAGTCCATCGGCCTGGGCTTTAGCGATGGTCTGCAGTGCAAGGGTAGTCTTACCGGACCCTTCATTTCCGTACAGCTCTACCACTCTTCCTCTTGCAAACCCTCCACCTAGTGCCTTGTCGATAGAATAAATACCTGTAGGAAGCAGCTCAACCTTGGTGATCTGTTCCCCTTTTGCCAACTTCATAACAGCACCTTTACCATGCTTCTTTTCCAGTATTGCAAGTGCATCTGAGATTGTGCCTTTGCTTGTTGCTTTCTTTGCCATATTCTTACGTGTTTTTACATAGTGCTTGTAATCTCTTTCGCTTTGCTGTGCTACCGTCATTCAAGTGTACAGCTAATTTGTACTTGCGGTTATGCTCAGCCACTCCACGACGCTGTTTTGCACTTGCTCTTCGGCCTGCCCTGTTTGTCTTGTCTTCTGGTTCAACAGATTTATCTTTTGTGGTCATGTGGTGTGAGTTATCTCTTTTTGGTAAACTTCTTTGTGTAGGATCTGACACAGTCACTGCCTAGTGTTTTATAAAGTGCATCACTGTTTTGTGCCTCTTTGAACCAGCCGTAATATGCCTGCTGCTCTTCACCTACATGGATAATCAGAATCGGCAGGTTTAGCTTACGCCTGTGCCAATTCAGTATACACCGGCCTACTCTACCGTTGCCATCTTCAAAGGGGTGTATATTCTCAAACTCTATATGAGCAGTCCTACACTCTTCCTCAGTCTTAGGCAACTTGCTGCCTGTCCACTTACGCAGCCATGCGCGTGTCATTGCTACAACACTGGCATAATGAGGCATTATGTGGGAGCCGACCCTAACATTGCATGTTCTAAACTTACCGGCAATGTCAGGTCTCAGCCGTATTTGCAGCCCGTAGTGGCATTCTAACAGATCATGCAAAGACACGGTATCAGTTTCCTTAAGGAAGTCCCACGCATCAAGATGGTCCTGCCATGCACTTTCAGAGAGTTCTCCTTCTATTTCACTTGAGGTCTGTGCAAACTGTATTTCTTTTTTCCTGGTGTAGATTATCATTGTTTGTTTTGTTATCGTTGTCGCGGGGCCCAGAGTTGAACTGGGTTCTGTGGTTTATGAGACCACCGAGATGCCGTTTCTCCACCCCGCGGTAAGCCTTGCCAGACTCGAACTGACATCTAACACGTTAGAACCGTGTTGCACTTCCAATTATGCTAAAGGCCTGTTTTCAGTTGCTAGTGAACCGGTAGGTCATCTCAGATTTGAACTGAGGGCTTCCTGTATGTAAGACAGGCACTCTACCACTGAGTTAATGACCTATGTTCGCCATGACTACCTTTCGCGCACCACGAGGGGTTTACACCCTCATGACATAAGTCTATTTCCATGCACCACCTAGGACAGTGGATGGATCACAGCAGGAATCGGTGGCCTATCCTCCCTCTTCCTGTTAAAGCGCGGTGCCCGTACGTGGCCTCCACTAAGGTTTGGTATCTTCAGTCATTCACCTGCTAATGTGGCGCGAAAGATAGTCATGCTTGAAATGTTCTTCACAGTGAGGGCAAGGTTTGACTTGCAGGATCATCACAACTAGGACATCTAAGGTTTGATATTCCTATGTCCGAGTCCATTACGGCTCACTGTCCGCCACCTCACTATGAAGAACACTTCTTTTCAGTGTTGTAACACTGGTAGACGGTGAAGGAATCGAACCTTCGTATGCACAGGTATAAGCTGTGTGCCTTAACCACTAGGCTAACCGTCCAGAGGAAACAGCAGTACTGTGCTCTATGTTGGAGGCAAAGGACTTCCACCTTTGCACGTCGGAGCATTCTACTGCTTCCACGGTCTCCCAATTCCAAGTCTTACAATGCAGCTTGGGGGCGTCCTCCACTTACCTTAGAGGATCAGGACAAGGATTATAAGCGTCTTTAATGAATTCCGCCACTCCAACTTGGAACACTCTACCATCTTCCTCTCAGTTTGTTTAGAACTGGTACCCCCACTAAGAATCGAACTTAGGTCGGACGGTTAAAAGCCGCCTGCTTTACCACTAAGCTATAAAGGTATGTACTAGGGCAACAAGCGAAAACAGGTGTGTTATACATGCTCTACCATTGAGCTATCAACACCGAAGTGTTGAGGTGGAATCGAACCACCGACCTTGTCCTTAAAGTGGAAGTAACTGTTTTCTACAGCACCTAGTACTAGTATTATATACTAATTTTTTGAATTGTTGAAATAACTGAGTCCCCTGATTCCAACGAATGAAGCATATCAAATATTTTTTCACTCCAACCAGCCACTTGAAAAATGTCATTGGCATGTTGTGAGAACACTTCCTTGCCATAGCCTGACAAGTTGAAAATGTATAATTTGGAGTTAGGGTGTTGTGTTTTGTACTGGTTCCAAGCTGCACTAAGGGCACGTCCGTCGTATGATGAATCAGTCATCTGACAGTCAGTAAACATAACGACTTTGTCAACACTCTTACCTGTCTGGGTCAGATACTCAATAACAGTGTGACCGTTTGTAGCGTAACCTACATCGCCTTCACACCTTCTTAGCTGGCAAGCATTCTCCAGTATGTTGGTGGATGCCATTGGGTACACCTTGAATGTATCTCCGAACAGTCCTGTCTGGACGAAGTTGGAGTTGGCCTGAAGTAAAGACCCAAGAAGGAGACCTACATCGTAATACTCAACTACGCTCTTGTCAGACAGAGGCACCATCATTGATGCAGATACGTCACATGCAATCATGACACTTTCGGTTTCACTGAAAAAAGGTATGTTGGCTATTGAATGCTTGACTGCCTTATTCAGAGAGTCTAGGATCATCGTCACCCCGTCACCTTCCACCTCTTTCAACATTCTATACGCTGAGTAGAATCTAAATGGGAGTTGCTTAGACGCAAGTACCCGTTCCTTAGCAGATATGAATTGGCACACCTTAACTAGTGCATCCTTAGAGATGCCTGCCTGTACGAAGTTTCTTAGGTTTCTCATCATGGCCATGTAACCAAGCTTGTCATTCATGATTAACTCCTCCCATGCTTCTTTCTTATCTAGCCCTGAGGACAGAGAGGTTTCCCATGTGTCTGCTGATCCAAGCGTGCCTGATGCAATCATTGCAAACACTTCTGACTGCTTGAACGTATCACTGCTCGGTCTAACAATGAACAGTGCATCTTTAAGTGTCACCTTACCAGGCCTGTTGTACTTGGCAAACTGGTAGTGATTGAACTTGTTAAACGCCACCTGTAACCCCTTCTGAATTTGCTTAGACAACGGAGCAACATCATTACGGTTGTTAGCAGCACAGTAATACGCAAGCATTTCTGTTATTTCATCAACCCTCTGAATCACTCTACCAACACCTTGGGAAACAAGGTTGTCACCTGAGTGGATCCTGGCTAGCTCTATCATTAGAACAAGAGGTATTGTTCTTAGATGCATCTCTTCTCTAGCATAAATTGCAAGTTGTACAGCAAACTTAGGGTCTACTGTAGGTAGAAGACCTCTTAGTCGAACCAGTTGATCATCAGATGATTCGTAAAACTTATCACTGACCATGCAAGTCACAACCAACGAATACAGCTGCAATTCAGGTGAATGCATGAATGCTGTGGACCCTTCATGGTTTTCCGTAGTATTCTGCTGTGGTTTGTTAAATCTTGTCATGTTTAGTTAAGTGGGTATCCCATTGCTGTAAGGGATTGTGAAGTGATGTTGCAAACATATGCCATGGATGTAGAAAATATAACTCTGCCTTCTGAGTTAACGACCAAGCTCCTCTCAACAGGCTTTATGTTTGATGGCACTTCCAGGTTGAACTGGTTTCTTGCTGAAGGGTACTTCAATGAGAAGGCTTCACGCAACGCTTCTTCATTTTTTGAAATCCATCTGATTTGATCAGAAGTTAACTCGCCTTGAGGTACAACTTCTTTGATTTTCTTTTGTGTAAGCATATGTAAGAACGTTATTTTGTAATTAAGTATATAATACCACGCTTGCCAATAGTTGTACATACCGGACCTGTTAACAACTTTTTTTTGGCAGTGTAAGAAAAAATGCCACTAGCCTATGGGTTAGGCTAGCAGCATGTGGAACCAGTATGCAGGTTAGTCAGTACTCAAACTGGAGTATGGTTTGCAAAGGATCTCGGGTGAGTTCCTCGTTTGTGGAAGAACCACATCGGTCCTCTGTTGACATATTTTCTTCCTGAGGAAGAGGCGACACTTGGTCTGTGTATTCTAGTTTCATTTGATGTTTTCTTTTTTTGTTTCATCGTGGAAATGAGCAGTCATTTGCCCTATGTTAATTATACACTATCCTAGCAAATACCGAACCCGCCGAAACAGTGATAGCTTCACACCGTACACACGTTTCACATAGTCCTTTCCCATGCCTACTGCTACTGATCCTACTGCATCTTTGGGGTTTGCTATTCTATGCGACCGCATCAGTGCTACTGCTACGTAATACGACTTGGTGCTCTTGCAATTCTTACAATATGTTCCTTTGAACCTACCGTGCATGCAGGTCTTGCAGACGATTATGTCATGTTCTGTTCTCATATAGTGTGGTATTACTTATAAGTTTCTGCGTCTACCAAACTCAGCTAGTAACACAGAGTCAGTAAACCCGTCATGTAGTTTGTTGCTACGCTCTGTAGGAGTAAAGTCTTCGCTAGGAAACAGTCGCTGTGCCACCATGCAACTCATAGCTTTTGTGTCTTGCTTAGGTAGATCTTTGAACATTTCAGATTGCCATGTCTTTGCATGCACAATATGAAACTTCATTTTTAAGGCAGTGAGGATACCTATCATCATGCCAAACCCCTTGCCGAAGTTAAATGCCTGAACAGACCCAAGCTGTGGCATAGCGTGTGCCTTTTCAAACACTACTGTGGCATCAGGGTACTTGTTCAGAAAAGTTATTATATCAAAGCAGTTGTACTCATTCCTGCTAGCAGATGTTTTTTGAATAGGCATGACAATCTTTTCAACTACAGAGTCACCTTCTATTACAGTTAGTGCTCCAGCATGACCTCCGTCAATGCCTAGATATTGCTTAGCCATTGTAATTCTTTAACATCTCTGAACTTGACTGCACCTTGCCTCCATGCCCTACATCAAATGCCATCTCTATCTTGAGACTGGCACACACTCTGTACTCCGGAGTGTTATCACTTTTTCTGTCACCTCCGTTTGCAAACACATCTGGTCTGTATTTACGAAGGGCCTCACACACATGGTCATGATCTGACTGCAGGATCTCTACTCTGTCAACACACCGAAACCCTTCTATTAGCTCCTTCCTTTCTGTCTGTGACATGAATGCTTTCCCTTTCTTTCTTGTCAACCAGTCATCACAATTTAGCACAACAATCAATGAGGTACCTAGCCTGCTGGCTTCTTCAAACATTCGTAAATGCCCCACATGTACAGGGTCAAACCCACCTGACACCATCACCACCTTTTGCTCCGTGTTGTTATCTGAATATGTCATACTAACCTGGCAGTATTACAACACACTCACTGAGGTCGTCTGACTTCATGTCGTTGTCAGCAAGGTCTTCCTTTGAATAAACATCTATACTCCCATGCTCACTTGTATCTGCAAACCCTGTGCTAACTCCGTACATGGTCATGGTGTTGTTACCTTCTTGATCTGAGTCTACTAGAACTACTGCTGTCTTAGGCAGTGTCTTTAGAACTGTTATCAGGTCGTTTACTGTAATCATAATAGTATCTTAGATATTGATAAAAACTCTGCTGTGGTGTTTACATACATGCGGTCCACTCTTGCATTATCTGAAAACCCTACCCTGTGTTTTGAATTACCTTGTATCATCTCTGGCCCAAACTGTTCCAACTTGCAATAGTCAAACACCTCTATCACAGGGTGGCCATCTCCCATGAATAGAACAAACAGCATTGAGTTGTCACGACGTATCATTGCATTGTGGCAAGCGTGGCTCATAAGGAGTGTTCCTCCATACCAGCCTGCTTTATGTTTTGAGTATTTATGTTTTGGATCAGACGTTGTCTTGAAATCCATGAGTGTGGAGTACGGAGCCTTGCCGCACCTGTCCACTGTGATCTTGGCATCTACTTCTGAGAAAGTGTCTTTTGTAACTCTACAACGCTCAGCTGTAGACCGTCTCTCTAAAACACTAACCCATGGAAAGTGATCCTTGAGTTGAGCTGCAGCAGCTTGAAGGAAGTAGTCCTCAGCAAGAAGCCCAAACTTTAGTTTACTGCTGTGTTTATTGTTAGGCATAGTACAGTGCATAATCAGCCTGAAATTGAACGTCTGCTGGTGTCAGCACATACCCTTCCTGTAACAGATACTGCAGTGTGTTTTTAAGTAGCCTTGCCTGTGTGTCAAACGAGTCCAGTGCATAGTTACCGATATGGCATTTATGGTTATGCACAGTTGACGCGTTAAGTGGAGAGCTTGACACTCTTCCAAGAATATGATGGAGTGCATCCACTCCACTCATTCCGCATACATCACAATCGTACTTATATCTGAACAGCTCTCTATTTTCAGCAGTGAATGGGTTTCTTAATTTCATACAATTTTGTTAAGACCTGATAATGCATAGTATTCGCTTGCGTCCATGACCGCTAGCTTAGCCCTAAGGATAGATTTTTCTGATTCCAGATCGTCCGGTATCATCATTACTATACTTTTTCCGTCGTACAGTCTAAGTTCATAATACTCTTCTACGTGGAAACGAAGACCTGTTATCTCTCCTAGCAGAATAATCAGGTTAGGCTGTAGGTACTTGATCTGATTGAGAAGGATCTCAAACTCCTCACCTCTTTCTGAGTTCAAGGCAGGTCTGTCTTCATGGCCCTGTGTCTTGTGAACACTTGTGCAAGATATCGTATCCCATTGCCCAGGTGCCACACCTTTTATAACGTGACCTACACTAGAGTTAAGCACACGAGTGCTCGAATCAATGTCAGCAGCCTTGAGTGTGTCTTCGTTAGGAACACTAACTATCCTAGTAACACTCTGCTTAAGAGGTGCATCTGACACAAACAGAATACTGTTCCCGTTAAAAAAACCAAGATCAAAGTCAGGGTAGGTGACAGCATATCTTTTGTGATATGCCAAGTGTACTCTGTCAAGTGATACTTGCTTATTTGATGGTTTCATAGACATAAGACCCAGTGATGTGTTCATCGGTTATTACAAGTCGCTGCTTCATTAGCAACTGCATTCGTTCTTCCTCATTCTCTTCAAGGTAATTTATTTTTACCTGCATCTCTTTAAAGCTGGACACTCTACACCAGTCGTTGACTGGTACGATGTGACCATCAGGATCAAACTTGGAATCCACAAACGCTACTATATCATGAATGTAGTACTCGTAAGGTCTGGGTGTGATGAAGCTGTTTTCGTTGTAATCAACATCAGCAATAACAATACTGTACTTTGTGTCATCTAACAGTTTCATGTATTCGTGACGGTTAACCCTGTTTTCAGTTTGAAAGAACGCACTTTTAGTTGTGATAACATGGTTCGGTCTCCACACATACTCAATGAAGTCGTCCAGTCTACCGCGTTCAGTGCCTCCGAAATAAAATGTAGTGCTCTTGTTTGCATTCATTTCTTCAGTCGACAGGTCCCATTCATGCTTGTAAAGTATAAACTCTGAGATAGCACCATACTTTTGTTTTGCTAAGTGGCCTATTGACTCTATAGGCTTGGTAGCCTGGGTGTAGATAGTGTCAAACATCTCATATTTTGACTTATCCTCTGGTACAAGACGAAGATCGGTGAGCATGAAGTCTAGGCGAGGAGTAAGTCCTTTTAGAATGTCTATGATTCCTTCACCTTCTTTATCAAGTGAAAATGTACCGCTGAACAGTATGATCCTGTCATATATCTCATTCAGCCCAGATGTGTCTATGTTAATAAACGCGCCATCCCTAAGATCAGTGTCACTCAACATACTGACCTTGTGCCCTTGCCTTGCTAATATCTTGGCAACTGTTGTTACCTCAAAACTCCATGCTGCGTTGTCTTCTTTGTCATCATGAAAGTACACTTTCTTGAACGGTTTGTAGATTCCAATTTTCATAAGTATAAGTTAGTTAATATCTTTATCATCATCATAGTCATCGTCGTATGGATGAGCAGGTAACGACTTACCAGTGTTATCGCTGTACCACTCCTCAGCGTTGAACGCTTGGTGGTTGGTGCCTATGCTGTATTTGTCAAGTTCCTCCACACCATCGTAGGTTGTCACATCAATCGCCAACGCCTGTATGAGTCTTGGTAGTTCCCACCTTGGGTTATAGTCATCCCAGTATTCACATGCAAGAAGTGCAAACACACTGTCATCCCCTGCTGACGCAGCTTCTACAGCTGCCATGACGACCTTGGCATTGTCATCACTGTGTGTTTCCTTGAGTGATTCACGAAACTTTGTCTTGCTGTATACTGCTACATCAAAATGCATTCCCATGTTATTTTGCAATTACAATTACTGCCCTTGAATCCCGTGGGTATGACAAACAGTGCTGTACGTTTAGTAAAGATGCTGGTAGATACGCAGCATCATTTTCGTACGTAGCCAACTGCTCCTTAGTTAGGTGTGATTTGACACCTGCTGTGTTGTTCCAATACCCTACAACTTGGTGAGATACAAGGCCACTCCCAGCTACTACCTCAAGGAGTTCGTCTAACTCAAACTCATCCTCATGATCGTCCGGCCAGTTTAGTTCACCGTTATGCTTGTTAGGTGTGGAAATAATAACTGATCCACCATCAGTTAGTTGCTTCCTGTACCCTGCAAGAACGTCTTTGACTGTGTCCTTTGGGATGTGTTCCACAAACTCACCAAGCACAACAACGTCGACCTCCATGTTTACTGTTTCCCCGAACACGTATTGTGCACTGCACTCACAACCATCCCTCTTACTGATCTCAGAATCCCATTCCTGCTGTCCTGCATCAATGTAGTCCTGATTGATGTCCACTGCAATATACTCGCCATCAAACCCAGCATCTATTAGATAATGAATCAGCATGTTTTTTCCGAATCCTACATCAAGCACCTTCTTGGCACCAGATTTAACTACGTAATTAGCAAATAGTAGGAACCTGTAATGATGGCCAACACTCCATGTGCTTGTATAATCTATTTTTTTAAGATACTGCGCTGTATCATCGTTGAGAAGTGACTTCATATTTATTTTACTTTAGCTTGTGCTGTTTCTAATGCCTCCTGTATTTGTTTTAACTGGTCCTCTAGGTTTTCCTCTGTTGTGTCAAGCATGAGTACTTCACACTTAGACAGTTTCTTGAATTCCTTGTACCACTCTGTAAGCTGACTGTATTTTGCAACGTCGATGATGCCTTTGTCATCTTCTTGATACGCTTTAGGATCCTTGAAACACACAACTACAAGTGCCCCCATCTTTGCATAACGAGCATCAATGGAAATTATCTTTTCATGTGATGTGGATCGTTGGTACGCTCTACTGTATGCATACTCACTAGGAAACAGTCTATCGTAGATAAAGTCATACCCTGTTTGCTGAGCCAGCTGGCAGTGGGTTTCACCTGCATACATCAGGTCTATCATAGGGTCAAACCACTTCTCACTACGAGTCATCTTGACAATAGGAACATCAAGCTTGTTTGACAGTGCTGCACCTATACTTGTCTTTCCCATCATGTCTGCACCTTCCATAATTATGATTGTTTGTGTTTTGTTTGCTTTCATATGTTGATTATATTACTTAAGTTACGATGTGTACACTGAAGTTGTTAACAGTTAGCTTGCCTCTTTGGTCTTATTGATCTTGGCCAATATCGCGTTACGGCGCTTTTCATTCTTTGCCTTTTCCTTATCCTCAAGGGCCTTCTGTTTCTTTGCAGTCATCTCTGCTTTTTTGATATGCCTTGTCTTTCTCTTTTCTTCTAGATCTATAAACTTGAGTATCTTCGATTCCTCCCTGTCCTTCTTTCTCTTGATTTTGTCCTGCTCCTCAATGGAGTAGATCCCCCAGTCCTCACTAGGAAACACAACCTCTAGGAACCGCCTGATAGGTGCGTACACTTGCACCTCCCAGTAGTATTGCCTGTCCCAAACACCTGCCCACTCTTCACGAAGTATACCTTCTTGTTTACCTGTCTCAGGATCTTTGACCACTATGTAATCTAGTCTTGTACCCCACGACCTCTTTCCTTCTATGATAGGTGGTAACATACCAGCATTGATCAGCCGTTCTGCTAGCCTGACGTGGAGTGGCTTTGATTTGTACTTAGATGGTGGTTTCGACACCTTGATAATCATGTTAAGATCATCTGGATCTATATCATCGTTAAGCATCTTACTCATAAGTGATTCAACCCACGTCTTTGCCTTAGCTACTGAAATGTCAGTATCATCATCAACCACCCAGTGGATTAGCTCAACCAACGCTTCACGGGTGATTCTAATTGTGTTCTTTTTGATGTTCTCTGTACCGCGTGAAAATATTTTATCAGTAGCATACCCATCGTACAGCACCATCTTACCAGCATACCGCTTCTTATCTAGCATGATCATTCTGCTAAACTTCTTTTCATACTCAAGTTCTATGATGTTGTTGGTAACACCGACATGACTTTCCAAGTACTCCTTAAGATCAGCCTCTACCTTCGCAACTAAGGAGGTTGTACCTTCATCACTAGCGATAGGCACAAAGATGGAGTCAGTATCTCCGTAGATTGTTGAGTACCCGTGCCTCTGTGCAAAGTGAGATGACAAACGGTTGAGGAACTGACCTGTCAAGGTGATAGCCTCTGCAACACTCTGATCAAAGTAGCGACTACCCTTGTCACCTGTGATACCATACATAGAGTTAGCCATCTCCTTCACAATACCTTGTGACTGCTGGATGTTAACATACTCAGGATCATCTTTGTCCATCCCTTTTGCCTGTGCTTTCCAGTCTGCCCTAAGATTCAATAGGTGCTGAACAAGGTCACCGACGAATGATATCTTACTTTTGGAAAAGAATGCGTTGTTGGCTGTTTGTATGTGCTCATCTTTAGGATCCAACCTTGCTTTCTCTGATTCTAGGAATGCTTTCCACTGGCCAAAATCAACTAGTTCAACCTTGATCTCGTCCTTAGTGCCTGTTCTAAGAAACTGTGACATAGCTACAAACCCATGATCTGACAGTTCCTTGTTGAGTGAATCACGTCCTATATTGAACCCCACCATGATTGACGGGTACAGTGATTTGAAATCGAATACTCTAACACCATCATAAACACCTGGTACAGGTGCCATAACAAACCCTCCACGAATAGAGATGTTGTCTAAGGACTGTTTCTCATTCCAATCAGGCCTAGCGTGTTGGAAGAACCCCATTTCATGAGTACGTCTCAATATATAGTTATCAAGCAACTCGCCAATGTAGAACCTATCCAGGAACGCACCTGTCCACTGACACTCCTTGATCATCAAATCAGTGATTAGGAGTTTGTTGTCCAAGTCAAACAGTAGCTTAACATCTTGTCTGTTATACTCTTCAAGGAGTTCTGGGTTGTTGAGATACATCTCCATAATGCCTTCCTCATGCTCAACCTTTTGTGCGCCAAGGAACACCCTGGACACTTCATTCAAGGAGAAACCTTTCAAGCCAATGTTAAACATTTCATAGCTGTACACCTTTGCACATCTTTGCATAAGATCTATGTGCAGTTTCTTTTTGAACATATCGCCTGGGTCTATGTTGTGAAACTCTAGCCTTCCTTGTATATAAGGTAGGTCAAACCCTCCTGAATTCCAACCTGATATAAGGTCATGATCTGTCATTAGGTTCAGGAACCCTTTCAGCAGCCCAGGTTCTCCTCCGGTAGATTCCTCGTTAAGCCAGAAGAACTCATCACCGTTGGAGTTCATAGCTGCCCAAGAAAGAATAGTGTGTGCACCAATCTCTATACCGTCATGGGTGTCATCTGTCTCAATATCGAAGTAAAGTATATCAAGATTACCTGCAACATCAATTTTGTTATCAATGCAGAATCGCTTCCACATAGAAAGGTCAGACTCATACAATACAACTCCTTCCCTTTTCAAGTCCTGGATCAGATACTTAACGTTGGAACTTGTACCTGTGCCGTACCTTACATCAGTTGATTCTTTGTTGCAGTACACCTTGACCCAGTCGTCCTTGTAATCCTCAATACGCACAACCACACCTTTATCGTAGTAGTTGTTTATGAGTAGTTTGACTACCTTCTTTTCCACATCCTTGGCGCTAAGGGCGAAGTACCATTCAAACCCAGATATAGTCTTGACACCACGCGACCAGTTCCCTGTTTTATCATCCTTGATTTTGCAAGCAATCTTAATGTCCTTGCCTTCATCCCATGCGGTCAGTGCGTTAATGTTTGAGTAATCTGGTTTTGACATAATATTAGTTTCGATTTAGTAATGCCCTTAGTGTTGGGTTAACTCCTCCACTGTCATCTGTGTTTCTAAGTAGCCACTCACAGTAGCTGCGCTCGTTTGTTACAAGATCTCTAAGGGAGGTTCCTGCATGTTTACCGAAAGGCATTGGGCTGTCTGGTGGGACAGGTCCACTTGACAATTCGATCATTCTTTCTAAGATTTCATCTTTTGTGTATTTTACTCTGCCAAGTGTGACTGCTTTGGCATTTGCTTTCCCCTTTGCTATCTTGTATAGTTCTTTGAAAACCTCGACCATGACCAGCACATCGCCTAACGCATCATGGGCACGTGCATCTTTAAGCTCAATACCAAAATACTCTCTTAACGTTTGTAGTTTGTGATTTGCTAGTGCGGCATGCTCAGCAAGCGGCATTAGCGTCTGGGCCAACCGCTTGGTGCACAACACTGAAACAATATCCACACCTTCACGCTCTATCATTTCAACATCAAATGCAGCGTTGTGTGCAACAAACACGTTCTTCTTTTGTTTAAACAGTCGAACCAACTCCTTGTGTTCTGGTGAACCTCTGAACTCTGGCTTTGACTCCACCATCTGAGGAGTGATCTTGTGAACTGCCATAGCTCCAGCACCTATCTCCACAGGAGGCAGGTACATTTCGTCAACCTGTTTTGTTCCTACTGTGTAAGCTACCTGCAGTAGCCTGGCATTGACATCGTCAGTAAGGCCAGTCGTCTCTGTATCTATGAACACTAGTTTGTATATCATGTTAGTTGTCCGTTAGTTTGCTGGTAAGGAAGTCACTGTCGTCAGGTCTACTGCCAATGCCTATGCTTACACTTTGTCCGTAGCATTGCATTGTCTTTGACAGGTCATCAAAATGGCAGAATCCTGCACTTGTGGGTGCTCCAAAAAGAGTGTGTCCTATCTCACTATGTGTTGTTACCTCACTGAATATTGCGAAGTCTTTGTGCTCTGTTATCACGTACTTCATATTAGAACAATGTCATATTAGTAGGCTTGCCTAGATCAGCTAACGCATCTTTGTACTTCTCGTTCTCGAAAAATGTTAGCCACTTTGAAAACTCATACTCATCTGGTATATGAGAGAAATCCCCTGTTCTTAGGAATTCAACTTCCGCATGGGAGGATATCTTAGGAATTGCGATGTGCTCATACTTTGCCTTGCTTAGGCCACCTGCAGTGATGGCGTGGAACATGGCAAAATGACGTTCATACACATGGAAGGAATCAGCAGTATGATGGTATGATCCATGCTCAAGATCAGGATAATCCGCCTTAAGGCTCATGTACATCATCTCATGTACTAGACTAAAACAAGGTGTGTCGTTACCAAACCCGAATATTGCATCTTGGGATCTCATGCGTATACTCATGTTTAGCTTGTTATCCCTGATCCTAAAGTTGATAGAGTAAGTGCAAGGCACATCCTTTGTGTCAGAAGCCAGGTGGGCCTGAGACAGAATAACAATTGAAGCACGTCTTGAGTCTTTGTCATCCCTTAGGGTTTGTCTTGTTATTGCGAACTGGTCCTGTTGTCCGAAGATGTACTGCCCGTAGTTAGAGTTGATTGTTCCGTCAGGATTGATGAGTGGGTTCCATGTTGATGCATACTTGCCTATCCGGGTGTTACCAGGGTCGCCGTTCAAATACCAAAGAAACTCAGCCTTGATGTAATCTAGGTTGAGTTTTCGTACTTGGAAATTGGCAAACCTGACATACTTAGGTAGCAGGAATGAGAAGTCCTCACATTCCAGAACCTTATAACCGCGAGGGGCAACTTCAACACCAAGGTGGCTTAGCCTGGTGTAGATTTCTCTAAACGCAGATTCCGCCACGGCTGATTCTTTATTGTGAAGTTCCTGCTGATCAGTTTGTCGATTTGTCATATGTCTATTATAATCACTAAGTGCAACAGTGTACACCGTATGCCTGTTAATAACTTTAGTTCTTGAGGTCTGTGTTGTACCCCATCTTGGTGCTGTTACTGTCTAATGCAGTCGGTATCCTGTCCTTCTCCTTGTCATACCGAGTTTGCACAACACGTGTTTTCTCAACGAATTTGGAGTACATTGTATCTGCATCAAGTCCCCACAGCAAACAAATGTTCATCATGAACTTAATACAATCTATGAGTTCTTCCTGCACCTTTGTAATATCATAGGACTGTGAGTTTGCCCTGTGGTGTTTCCACGGCATCTCGTTTAGTGCCTCACCTAATTCCCTATGTAGTGCTAGCATGTTCTCTTTTGTTTGTCTTACTCTATCTGCATCAGCAAGTGTTGCAATGTCGTAGAAGTTCTTTTGAAACTCCGACTGTAACTGGAGCATGTGGCTAAGTTTGTCTTGAGTCATGATCTGATATATGAATCCGATAAAATGGGTTGTCCTTGAACAATCCTGTAATGTGCTCTCTTGTACTTTCCTTCTCGATTGTTGCCCTATTGAAGCAAATCCATACTGGCTCTTCTGTGTTATCTTTTACTAGCATAGCAAACTTGTCGTATTTTTCAACCTCGAAGTGAGGCTCAATGACAAACACAGAACCTTTGTAGGCAGTTTGCTCATTCCAGTACTTGTGGATATTATCATCTTCAAGAGGATACTCTTCTCCTGTTGTTCTGTCTTTTAATGTGACCATTGAGTGTTATGTTTCGTTATCCTGATAGTCAGTGTAATCTAATCTGGAAGGGTTCATCTGTGTTCTAAGGATATATACAGCAGTAGCCATTGTTTGTTCGTTGGCTTCTGACATTGATTCTTTGATATAGTTTTTTGCTATCAACTTTAATCTTAGAATGTTCTTGATTTTATCCTTTCCCACACCTGTTTGGGCTGCGTAATCACCAATGATAGCATGAACTTGTTTCATGAATTGGTTTTTGCCGTAGTCAGGCTTAACATGTGCCTTTCTGATGTCCTCACTGTCTTCTCCGATTTCATAAGCAACCAACAACATCTCTTTTCCCATAGGGAGCTTGATCAGTTCACCTGCGCTTTCCCTATTGGAATCATCAATTTCAAATATTACTCTTACACCACCCGCCCTGTTTGTAGGCGTAATGAATGTAGCTGGGAATACGTGCATCATAGAGGAGTCGTTTTACTTATTTGCTAAAATGGTTTGTCTTCGTCTTGTGCAAATGATGAATCAACTGCAGGGGTTGTGTCTTCAGTTGATGTAGGAACTGCAACTGCAGGCTGTGTTGCAACAGGTGCTGCAGCAGGTGCTACAATTGCAACAGGTCGTACTGCAGGTGCAACAGGTGCAGCAGGAGGTGTGACTGTTTCAATCATAGGTTTGATCTGGTCTGCTAGTTCTTTTAGAAAGTCTGTTGATATCTTTGCTCCTTTCTCTGCAAACTTTGGTGCAAGCAGTGTTGCTGCTATCTGGAATGCATGAACAGTGGCTGACTGAGCTGTGCTAAGAACACCTGCTGTTCTTCCTGCTGCTCCACCTCCGTAAGACTTCGATGCCGGCTTGTTTGGATCGTTGAAGTTCCAGTACTGCCCGTTCTGGCTTACTATAACATCAAGCTTGTCTCCTATTTTAAGGTTTGCCGCAAACTCGTCAAATGTTGACATGTCCCGTCCTGACTTTGCATCTGTTATCCTGTGAATAACATAAGGCCGTCCATTTTTTTGACTAACTCCTTCCTTGTGCTCAACTGAAGCAACTTCAATAGTAGTTGTGTTCGGTGATGGGTTGTTTTCGTCTGCCATAATAATTATAAGTTAGTGGGTAGTATTACACTTCTGTCTGTACCTCCTTCTGTGCTTTGAAATATGCCTGGGTCACTAGTCTAAGTTCCTTACCTACTTTACCACAGTCACCTGCGTTACGTCTAATCTCTTTAGCAATCCTGTATGGCATTTTGCCTTTACGTTCTGCTTCATTTGCTAGATCTTGTGCTTCTTGTGCATGCTTTAAAAGCAGTGCAGTTAATGCTTGAATGTTATCCATGTGTGTGTGCTAACTAGTAATCCCTAGATACCTTTCGTATTTGTAACAATCACAATACGGTGGGTGACCTTTGGTTGGTCTTTCGAAGTTGCCAGTTTCAATCTTTTCAACAATTGCTTCCATCTCCTCAAATGTTGCGGCAAGGTCATCTATAGATGGCTTGTAAGACAGAAACTGAATTACCTCATCTCTTGATGTTTTCTTAAACTTCTTTAGTAAAATGATCCACACTGTCTCATCAGCAATTTTGCCGAACCTTGACAAATACCAAAGATTGTACATGCGGCTTTGGAGCTTAAACCGGGCTTCACTTGTCTTCCACTTAGTCTTCGATGTCTTGTAATCCACAATCTTATGACCGTGTGTAAGCACATCGAGGATTCCTGAGAACTTGACACTAGACTGCTTGCCTGTGATTGGGTGGGTGATGAATTCCTTCACCTTAAGTTCAGTGTCTGCCTTGTCTAAACCGTAAGCAGCATCTATGGCTGGCTTTGCATCTACATAGTTCTTTACCATCTCTACACCTAGCATGTAGTACTCCGAAAAGGATAACTGCCCTTCAGGGTCCAGATCCTCCCTTTTAAAGTGCTCTGCAAATGTTTCATGCGGGTCCTTGCCATCGTTGTACATGTATTCTAACGCTAAGTGAATTGCACTACCAAACAGCAAATGCAGTCTGGACTGTGGTATCTCTATCTTTGCTATGTACCCGTAGTAGAATGCAAGAGGACATGATGTGTAGGTACCCATCATAGATGGTGATATTCTTTCTAGTTTAAATGATGACTCCGCATGTCCTGTGAGTGTGTCATCAAATTTTAAGTTAAATGGTCGTTCCATGCTAAAAAGGTTTTACTTGAGGAGGTGCCTCATTTATAAATCCAAGCTGGGTGTCGTTTATCAGCTTGTCCAGGAACTTAACCTGGCTGTCAGAATACATCTTGGACTCCTTTTTAATCTTGACCTCTGCTGCGGCCTTGGCTAACTGATCATCTGTGGTACAGGATACAATCGCGTTGACCTCTGTTTTGACTGCCTCCAACTGAACGTTGGTTAGCACAATAGATCTATGCTCTTCAGGTGAGCCTCCCATCATTGACTCTGACTCTTCCTCTGAGAATGTAGTGTCGTACAGTCCAACATGCTCTAGTACAGCAACGTCGTAAGCACGTTTCTCAGCCATAGTCCTAAGGTACCCTCTACCTTTGACAGCAGTGTTAACCTTGTTTGCTTCTCCTGTTTTTGTAAGAGTGTTTTCAAACTGATCATGAACACACCCCTTTGCAGCACCTTTGCCTTTTCTTTTAGAATTACACTTAATTGTCACCCTGACAATGTGCTCAAGTTCATTTCTGTAAGACGGTTGCACTGTAGCTGACTCTTCCACATCGTAATTCTTACTGATTCCTGCCAACGTCGCAATCTTCTGAATGGCTTTGTGAGTAAGCACCCACCTTCGCTCCTTTTGTATAAACCAGCAATCATTCTGACTAACCGCGTCCTTAACAGCCATTGTGCTACCACTGTGAGTCAGGAACACTGAGTCTGTGTGCGTTGTTGTTGTTGTTGGGTCTTTTGCCATGCGCGTTTTCGTTAGTATTATCCTATAATAGTATCACCCTGTGTGCAAATGTACAACGCCTGCCTGTTAACAACTTTTTTTTAATCGGCTGCCCTAGACCTAGGCACCTGTGAGCCCATGTCTTCTGTTTTGACTGCCTCCCCGTCAAGCTCTTTAAACAAGCCAAGTCGCTTATCTGCGTTCATTGGTATGTGTATGCCTCCTTCCCCCATTCTGTTTTTATCAATAGACAAGTAGAACTCATCTTTGATTGCCTGGAAGATAGCGAATATGTCAGCATCCTGATATATCGTAGATGACCCTTTCACATCATGCATAGTAATGACCTTCTTGGTCTCATCTATTTTAGTGATGTGAGAGATAAGAACGATAGGTATGTTGTTGTCTACACTTAAATCTTTAAGTGCTGACACAGTATCTCCTAACCGCTGGTAATACATTGTGTCTGACCCACGAACAAGTTTCTGGAGGTTATCAATGAAGATGACCTTGATATCGTAAAGCCTTACAACCATCGGAATGATGTCTTTTATTATGTCCAGGGTCAGCCCGCCTTGGGACCCGCTGTAGTAGTACAGTGGTAGTTCCGCTGCAGCACTCTTTATGTCTTCATACACTTCAGGGTCGTTGTTTAACTCATTGTATTCTAGACCAAGAGGTGCACCAATCATACGGGTGAAGTAATATGGTATTTGCCCTTCAAGAAAGAAGCCAAACGCAGCGTTACCTCTGTCCATTATCTCATGAATGATGTTAAGACACAGCGTTGTCTTACCTACACCTGAATCCCCTGACAGAATGATAAGGTCTTGATCCTTGAGTCCTTTTGTTAACGCATCAAATTGAGGAAGCCCTGTCTCAAGACCACGAAGTGCAGTGTCCTCCCCTGAGAACCAATCATCTAGTTGGCCTACAATATCAGCAGATGTACCGATGTAATCTATTTCAAATTGCTTAGCCTGCCCAAGCAGGTTTTTAAAGTCAGCAGGAGATGTAGTTGCATCATTGAGATAGTCATTTATATCGTTAGTTGGTAGCTCAACATTCCTTGTTTTCTTTAACCCTATTATTTCAGCAACCTTCTTTGCTCCTTCCTGCCCGGTTTGATCAGAGTCAAGACATGTGTACACCTTGTTAAACTGTGCAAACACACTAAGCCACTCTGGTTTAAATGTTTTAGCTCCTCCTGTTAGTCCTACGGTGTTTGTCACGCCCATCTGCCAAGCAGCCATCACATCAAATTCACCTTCAGCAGCGACAAGACCGCCTTTACTATAATCTACACCATCAATGTTGTACAAGACAGTAGGCTGCCCTTGCACACGCCTAAACGCCTTCTTGCCAACAAACTCCCTGTACTTAACGTTCCACAGCTTACCGTCCTGTATATGAGGTATGGCAATCCAATGCCCGCCTAGAGTTTGTTCGTACCCAATCCTGAAATGCTTGATGGTTGCATCAGTTAACCCACGGCCTCTTAGATAGTTGAGTGCCTGTGTGTCTTCCCATAGTGCTGTTTCCAGGGATTCAAGTACTGCAATGTCCATGGGTTTAAAGGACGACCCTATCAGGTCTCTAGCAGAACTAACACCTTCTATCACACCATATAGAGATTTGAGCTTAAACAGGTTTCCTTTATGACCGCATATCTTGCAATCATGTAGCCCTGTTTCAGCGTTTACATAAAATTTGTTTTCCTTGCCACACACTGGACACACTTCTAAAATCAACTCCCCACCTGGTACTGTTTTGTAATCTACGTCCTGACTGTCTAAGAACTCTTTGACCTTTGACATACTAGTTGATGTTACGAACTTTGGAACTCCTACTGTTTTCGAAAATGTCTGGCAGTTTGGCTTCTCGTTTCCGAACTTCGTATTGTTCTTTTGTTTCAGTTGATAATCTAAGGACTGGGTCCTGAGGTGATGTATACTCTGTGATTGTACCTACTAACTTCTTCTTGACAGCGCCGTTTCTAAAGAAGATGAAGTGATCATCTTTTGCTGACCTGATCAAAGCTATCTCATCTTCGTCAATCAGAAATGATACGCCTATTGTTGATTTAAGTAAGTATGTCATATTATAGGAGTACCTCTATGGTGTCCTTTCCATCTTCCTCGGCCTTAAGTCTATTCATGAATATTATAAGCTTGTTGCCTTTGTTATACAACTCCCTAGGGGTTGTAATAATAGGTGCCCACTGCATATTGTTAGTAGTAGGCAGCACAGACACCATTTGTAGTATCTTATCCGCTGTGTACTGAGTTAACATTACTGATATTGACTCACGCTCACCTTTCCTAGAGAAGAAGTCTGCATACCGAGGGTTGACGGTGCTAAACGCATCTATTATAGTAGCTATAAACTTGGTTTCAGGCACTGTCACCTTGTCTCCGGTTTCTGTAGTGTAGGTCACATCCTCCTTTACTACTATCTCTGTTTTCTTTTTTGCAGGTTTAAAGTCTGCAGGCTTGTCCTTGGCCATGGATACGTACAACCTTGAGTGAGACTTAACCAAATGTATTTTTTTGAATTTGAGAGCAAGGTTGTGTAATATCCCATGAGTTCTGCCTGGAGTAAACATAGGAAAGAAGAGTGTAACCATCTCAGGTGTTATTGCTATACACTGACTGTTCTGCACACTAGAGCCTTCACTCACTAACTTAGACAGAGTTGTCTCCTGCCTAAGCCAATGCAGAACAACTGCATGATCCAGACCAATTTCTATTGACTCTGCCTTGTCAACCGATAGTGCCAGTATTTGATGTTGTGATGCCTTGACTTTAGTCATTGTTTAAAGTTGATTAGTTTCGAATAGATACACGAAGTCTGCAATGCTGTACGTTTTTAGATAATACCGTCTGCCTGGGCCTGTCCCCACCGCAGTAGGTTTGAAGATGTGTGCATACTCTTTAGATATGTATGTTCGCCATGTCTTGTAAGATCTGAACAGCGTTATGATGCCGTCCTCCCCTACACCATGGAGCCAAAACACTCTGGCTGATACAGTTAGGTCTGCATCTTTTTTTGTATTCTTGGATCTAACCAAAGGTGTGCTTCTTCTGTTGTCCTTCGCTGCAGCAAAACATTCGTTAATCTCTAGTAGAATGTCTTTCCACCGCTGTGTTCTGCGTCCTTGCACTGTGGCAAGTTGTAGCTCCTCAACTAACATCTTGTCGCTTAATGAGTCAGTCATTGTTGTGTAGTTAATCATGATTTAAGTAGTTATATATTATCACGCTTGGTTACCTTTGTACACCACTCCATGTAGGACTCCGCGTTCAGTGAGTCAACGTCAACCTCACTTCCTGAGGTGTCAACTGCCTTGTCACCTAGGACTGTGTCAGAGTAGTTTTTCTTGCCTTGCAGTTTGAACAGCTTGTACTCATCTATTGTGTCCTTTACAAGCATCCTGTACACAACCACAGATCCAGTTTGCCCATTCCTATGTGCCCTGTCTTCCCTCTGTTCGGCACCTGAGATCGACCATGGCAGATCATAGTGAATTACACTTGAAGCACGCTGGAGGTTAAGTCCCATGTTACCTGCTGAGGTCATTATCATGATCTGATGCTTGTTGTCTTCTTGAAATGTGTGCCTGTTTTTTGTTCTGTCATCGTCATTTACATAACCTGCAATACAGAGTGGGTTGTACTTGGTTAGCTCCCTTTCCAGTATTTTGGCCATCGCTGCATACCCTGTGAATATTATTGTTTTTGTATCAGGGTCTTCCAACAATATAGCAAGCAACGACTTCAGACCGTCTAGCTTAGACCCATGCTTTTCACCTGTCACAAGCTCACCTGAATCTGCCAACTGCGAAAGTCTTGTCATTTTAACCAACGCTGAGTTAAGATTTCTTGTATTGTCCACCCCTTGCAACTTAAGTTCATCAGTTAGAGCGTTCTCAAAGTTGTCGTACATTCTTCTTTCCTCAGAGGTGAAGTCTACCCTAATATTCTTGTATATCTTAGGAGGTAGATCCTTGAGCACTTCGGACTTAAGTCTGCGGAGCATGTATGGTTCTATGATCTTGCTTAACTTGTCAAGATTCTTGTACCCAGCAACTGATCCATACCTGTTTGTGGTACAGTACTTCTCCACAAACTCAAGGTACGACCCAAGTAAGCCAGGCTGCAGCCAATCCATAGGTGACCACAGATCGTCTGGCTTATTACTCAATGGTGTACCTGTCATTGCTGTTTTACGGAGAGGCTTTAGCTTCTTAATGGCTTTGGTTGTTTTTGCTGTATGGTTGGCTAGCACTGTTGATTCGTCACATACGATGTCGTCCCACTCCATGCTTTTGAGAATTGGTAGATCCCTAAGAACAAGTTCATAGTTCAATATATAGTATGTGACATCTGTTTTGTAAAGGGCAAGCCTTTGCTTAGGGTTTCCTTTCACCACAACAAACGTTGAGTCAGGGGACCACTTTTGAAGTTCCTCCTCCCATGTTGATCTTATGACGCTAGGGCAGAAAATAAGGACCTTCTTTGATTGCTTAAGTTGAGTTCCTGCAATCACTTGTATTGTTTTACCTAACCCAGGCTGGTCACCTAGCAGGCCATTTACTGCACACATGAACCCAGCACCTCTTCGTTGGTATGCATACATAGGAATGTCTGTTTTGTCAAGAAGCTGGGTCTCCACTTCTGTGAATCTACCTTCCTTTAGTCTTGTTATTTTTTGAAAGAACTTGACTTGATCTCTATAAAGTTCCACAACCTTGTCGCTAAACTCGCAACCGAATGGGCCAAGCGCTTCTACAACATCTTTAACATGTACCACTGGTACAGACCATGTCTTGGACTTCTTGTTAAAAGTTCTACCAGGCACCTGGGCAATCATGGCAACGAGGTGCTCATTATATGGCAGTGACACCTTTAGTCTTGTTCTTGCTAATTCAACTTTCATAATTAGAATTCTATACCATTTCCTACATCTATGACAGGCACCCCATTGTCCTGCCACATCCTTACTATCTTTGGTCTATCATCTATCACAGTGTGGATCCACTCTTTTTTAAGCATCCTGTCAAGAATTTGCTGTTTAACAACAGTGTCGTCCCTGCTGTCGCCGTCACTTCTCATGAGCAGTCCAAAGTAGCAGTGATGCTGCACCTTTGATTCATTGGCAAGTTCTGCAGACTTAGAAAACTTGTTTAGCCAGCCGTTGTCTGACAGCCAACTTTCTGTGTCTTGCCTGCAGTGCTCTGGTCGGGCAGACACAAACATAATATGTTTTCCTTGTGCCATATACTCCTTAAGCATGAGGTCTGTGTTGGCTATCAGTGTGTCTTGTGGTGCCAACTTAAAGAATGTGTCCCAGTTTTTTGTATCACCGCTGGCATACTTTCGTCTATGCTCGCAGTTTGCTATGGTGCCGTCTATGTCACAGATGATAAGGCTGTCATCTTCGAAGTGTATCTTGTCAAACACAAGAGCAGTGTCTGTGATAATGTTGATACCTCTTCTAGAATCACTGTTATAATCTCGTTTGGCAAGAACACGTAGGTCGGCTTCGTCAAACCTCTCAATTGCAAAGGTTGCACCGCACTCCTCTGCAACAGCTTTCCATTCAACCTCATACTTTTCTGGCATATGGGTGTTATCTACCACCACAGATTTGCCTTTGTTAAGCATGGCTATCACCATGGCTTTTTCTGCATGCCTGGTCAGTCTTTCATTTTGCTGACTCCATTTACCAGCATGGAGCATTGCACGTAGGTCGTCCTTGTTCACCCTTACTGCGTTGCCTGACCGAAGCACATAGTCCTTTGCCCATGTTGATTTACCTGATCTAGGCAGCCCTTTTGTCATTACTAGTTTTGCCATAATTCGTTTATTAAGTCTATAAATTCGCTGTAGGAGCAGTCTATATGTTCTACCCAATCACCTTCGTTGGACGGGTGGATGAGATCTATAATAGCAGCAACCTTTCTTGCTTTGTCTGTGTCTGTCATACTATCGTGATTTCTTTACAACACTAATAATTCCTAGTACAACAATGACAACTGCAATTATGGCAAGCAGCAGTGCCATCCCTCCCCATAACGGAGCAAGTACCCACCACCAAGACCAAGTGATAACACCGCCGAGTTTTAGACCGATGAATAAAATTGATAAAATAGAAAGGAATCCTGTGCTTGTTGATGATGTTTGTTGCATAATGATGATGTTAATACTTAAACGTTTTGCTACCGTGCGGCTCTATCGTTCTCATGATTTGTTTGTCAAGCTGCTTTGCTTTGAGGTCAACCCACATGAATCCAAGTCCTGGGTAAGTGGTTGACATTACTACTTCTGCAATGTCTTTTCTAGACTTGGTAGCCATGACTTTTTCATGAGGTGCCAACTCAGATATAACCGTTTTTAGCACTACATAATAATCCATGCATATGTCTTTGACCACAGAGTCAGCCCAGTCATGCAACTCGTCAGGTATGTCATGGAGTATGTCAACCACACGTACGTTCATCAACTCACCATCGTACTTGCACATGGCACGCCATATCATCTTAGTAGACAGCCCTGTTACATGCATATGCTTCTCCACATAGTTAGGGAATTTGACCTTAACTCTTGTTCCGGTTTCATGAAAGTAAAGGACATACCCTTCAGCGTTGTCCTTGTCCTGTTTGCATAACGCATCGATTGGTAAGACATCACATAGAGCTCTGGTTTTGCAGCCTACAATTGGTTCTGATATGACAGTGTTGCCTGTGTCTTTTTGTATGGTTGCAAGGTGCGACAGTCCTGACTCTGGGTAGTTCACAACAATCCTGTTTTCCGGGTATATTATCTCAAACAGCTCTGTTCTCCCAGGCATGTAGGAATAGTTGATGTTCTGTCTAAACCATTCTGTAGCCCACACAGATTGATCAGAGTCAAAGGACCCTTTGGTTGCTATACAAGGTTTATCGTTGTACCAGTATAAGATGCCAAGTGACCCGTCAAGTTTTTCTTCTACTGAGTAGTGTTTATCTTTGGACAGCAGAGACTGCTCATCTTCACTAAGTTCTCCCCAGTTAAAGAACTTACGAAACGGTCTTGCCATCACCTCATCTGTGAGTGTGTTCAGTATTAACCCTCTGCATTCTAGTGTTATGTCGTCCCAGGCTTTGGAATACACACACTCTTCAGTGTAGCAAAATATCTTAATTGCAGGATTGCAGGGATGTGACCGTTCCTTAACAAGCCCTTTCTCTATGTAAGGGAGTATTTGTTTGTAAGTAGGAGACTGCATATTATGTCAAGATAACAATTAGTGAGATCGCCCACACAATTGGAACACCAAACGCGATTCCTACCCCTATAGGAGTTGGCAACTTATCAGTCGCTGTTAAATACATCCAGAGACTTACCCACCACATTACAATCAGCATTGTTACAACCCCTCCTATAAAACTCATAAATGTAGTCATAAGGATATTCATATTATTTTTACGTTAAGATAAATCTTCCACTCTGCTAGGTGTTCTTCTTGGGACTTTACGAGTGCTTCTGTTGTCTCGAAGTAGATTGTGTTTGGACGTTGGAAAATACTATCGTTGCTAGAACTAAGGATTTTACTAAAGTGATTGTATACTCCATGCCATTTGTATTGCTTCTCATCACTCCAGTCGGGAGTCCAGAACTCCGCACTTTCTTTAATCACTGCTACTGCTTGAAGGTACTCTCGGTGGTCTTCGGCTTCTTCATCTGTTCGGAAGACATTTCTTTGGGAGAGTCGCCATTTGTCTGACCCATGATTTCCCCAAGTATTGCACGATACACCTCCATAACTGTCTACATAACAGTAATCATCTCCCTCCTCTGGCACAAATCTTCCTTCGGGTTGTGCATAGTGAGCAAGTGCTAACTCTGCTTCTTCTTTGGTAATTTCTACTTCGACTGTTTTCTCTTCTTCAGAGTATGTTAAGGATCTTTCTATTGTGTATTTTTTCATATTATCTGAGTACTGACTTACCTGACAATCTCTTGATAATCCTGTTGCTTTCGCCTTGATGGTCTGGCACATACTCCACATGATCTCCTACCATTACCCTAATTCTGTTTCTTTTCATACGACCTCCTATATAGCATCTTTTCTCTGTAGCATCCTTGAGTTGCACTATAAACTGAGTGTTAGGCAGCGCCTCTATTACAAGACCAATCACTGTTTCAGAAGCAGCCATTATTTTTTGTAGATAGCCAACCCAGCTTTTGTACGAATTACCACGCCAGGAATCTCATGCTCTCCGTCTGTGGCGTTGATGAGTTTGTCTATGGCTTTTTGGTCCACTTGCATATATTTTGCTGGGAGTAACACAGTGTCTATGACCTCACCGTAAAACGCTTTCTTAAACCTGATTTCACCTCCATTACTCGGTACTGATTTAAGACCGATTGGGATAGTTAACTCTCCATCGCCTGTTGTCTTGCGCACGTCCGCTAACGTAATAAGGTCTGACTCTATCCGAGTATCAGCATACTTCAGGATCAGTGCCTTAAGTTTTGCTTCCGCATCTTTCAAAGGGACTAGGAACTTCTTAAAGTCTTCATTGATGAGATCAATTGTCTCTTTGGCTGGGGAAGTTCTTGCAGTTCTACGTGCTTCTACTTCATCGAATGTTCTTCTAACCTTTACAATAAGGTCTGATGCTGCAAACAGGTCGTCCTCCGTCTCAATAACATCAGGCAACGTGGAAGTTGCTTCGTCAATTGATTCTACTATAGACAATTCGTGTGCTTCCTTCTTTGTTAGTTTTGTTGTCATATTCTATTTAAGTGTTACGTAGGTAATTGCTGCTTCGAGGGCACCGGGCTTATATTGCTTTATTTCCATTCTGCTAAACAGCTTAGGCTTGACGTTTATTGCTGAGAGTAAACTTGATATACCGATCTGGCAATGTACGTCACATCCAGTCTTCTTGTTCTTATATACCTTGAGTTGCCTAAGGTCTTTCATGTCTGACAACCTGCTTATGTCTCCTTGTACCTTACGCCATCCAATTGTTTTTGTGCTAACATCTGCATACAGTTTAATAAACGCCCTGTCTAAGTTTGCCTCTCTGACATATGCCATAGAGAATCTTAGAACACCAGATTTGGTATCTACTGTAACCGATTGTTTTTTCTTGATAGCCTCCTTTGACTGTCTCGTTAGTTGCTTTTCAGGAACAAACATGAACATTGATTGTTTTGGCATGATTCGTTTTTCGTTATGATTAGTATAGTGATATAGTATTATAGTTGTCAACAATTGTACACTACCAACCTGTTAACAAGTGCTGTGCACCCACCTCTGTATAAGGAGTTTGCCAACTAATGATTAGTTCCTTATCAACACTGATAGCGTACCTGTGGGGCCCATTTGAGAACACGTGTATGTGCTTTACCCCTCCAAGTCAACCTTCTTAAGCACTTCAAACGATGAAACTAAATCAGGTGTAAGAGATGACTCGTTGAGTTCATGTTCCAACCCTCTTAAGGAATGTCTGGCCTGACTAAGAATGTGTCGTGTTCTTTTATCTGCTACTTCAGCGTTGGCTAGGCATGTTTTTGCCTCATATCTGGCTGTCATTGCATCAACATAATCTTGTATTGCTATAGTTATTTCTTTTTTACGCATCACAGAAACATTAGTTTGTAATCTACATGTGATTCTTACGTACCTTTAAAAGAAATGCGTTAGCCTTGGCTACATCTGTTTCTTTAGCAGGGTTCGCAGTAAACGCATCTTCAACTGCCTTCTCCAACTCTGAACACTTGTTTATGATTGCACCTAGTGAAATGTCAAATCCGTTGTCACTGTTCTGTGTCTTGACTGATTTAATATACTCATATTGTGGGTGCCCTCTGAAATCCACCCTAAACTGTCCTGTGCTCAGTAGTTCTTTAGCCTGAATCAGCACTCTAAGATATGCTGATGCATACTTGTGTGACCTGTTGTCTTTGTTTTCCAGAAGTTTTTTTCTTTGGCTGTACCCGTAACCCATGAAAGCGTCCTTGACACCTTTTGAGTTCCATAGGTGCGGGAACAACTCCATAAGTTCTTTGTAGTCTTGGTTGAGTTCAGCGTTGACACTTTCCACTGGGGCGAAAAACACTTCAAGCACTGTAGGGTTGCATTTTGTTGCAAGGTTGAGGAAGTGGCCTAGCTCCCAAGATGTGTTGTCCTCATCGCCTTCAAACCAAGATGTTGTTCTTGGCTTTGATCCTAGTGATAGTATCTCTCCTGTAGGCTGAATAAACACACCTCTGTAGTCTCTATCGCTTTCCGGGGTAGCCAACCCATGTGCCTGTGAACCTACCAACGTCTTAAAAAAGAAAATGTTTGTTTCTTTATCCATTGTCGCAATTCTTACACTTGTAATCTGCCTCCTCTTGTATATGCACACCTTTTTCTTTCGAGTAAACCTGCCTAGCAGGAATGATCAGGTGACCAGACCCTCCGCATACACCACAGTCATCTGTGGCAACACAGTTATCTTCATGCACCATGATAATGTCACCTGACTCTAACACAAGTGACACTGTACCATTGTCAAAATGTGCACCAATCTTACCCTGGATTATTTCGGGGCTACCTGTCTCGGGGTTAGTTATTGTTTTGAACTCTACAGACTGTCCTACTTCGAACACTTGTTGCGCTATCATGATGTTTTATTTGATTGAGTTAAGTTGCTGTTGCTCAGATAGTTTTTTTGCAAAAGACTTTCCTGCAATAATGTACCCGATGGTTGCCATCCACCCAAAGACAACAGACAACGCAACTGCAAGTCCTGAGTTTCGTCCGTTGTGCCTAGCGATTTGCCAAGTTGCTACGATTGATAATATGTACACGATGATTAAGATTTCCATAATTTGTTTCGTTAAAGTTAAGTTAATATTGATTGTTCTGTTGGTGATACGCAACAACTGCTGCCATGTATTCACAGGAATCGTATGCAACGCCATGCTCGTTTACACCACTAATGCATTTTCCTCCATGCGACTCACCTTGGTTCCAGTTCAGTGCTATAGATCGTACACTCTGCCCTTCTTCTAGCCATTGCTGCACCTTGACAGCAATGACATACTCTTCATTAACCTTCGTCTGGACTGGCACATAGCCTAACACTTCTTTAGAGTATCCCTCCCACGTGGAGTAGGTGTATTGGAAACACCCATACTCTCCAGAAGCCCCGTTCCCGCAATTGATTCCACCAGTGGATTCCTTCTGCTTGATTGCGTTCACAACTTTACGAGTTGATGGGGCTATAGAAAAGACAACTTGTCAGCCCTGACGTTTTCCAATTGTGATTCGATGTTACTAAGTGTGTTGTCATGTGCTTTAACAACTGATGCTTCTTCAGCATCAAACTCTGCTATTGCCTTAGCCCTTGCATCTTCTATTTCCGCAAGTTCTGCAGCCTTGGCTTCCGTTGTGGCTTCCTTTTCTTCTAGGAGGTATGTCTCCATTACAATTATCTCCTGTTGTCTCTTGACCGTCTCACGGTCACGGATAGAATCCATTTTGCGTTTGTCTGGTGCCTGAAATGCGGAAACTGTGTCATCTACAATGATAGCCACTGTGGACCGGACCTCCTCCTTTGATTCTCTTACTATAGGAGTCGTTGTTGCAGTGCGGTAAATACTTACACCTGTTATCACCAGCCCTACTACAATGATTAGACCGAACGGTGCTGTTCTGGTTTTCTTTTTCTTTGCCATAATTTGCCTTGTTTATTAGATAATATTGTTATGAGATAATTACTTACCTCTTTCGAAACCTGAACCACTCAGCCAAGGCAAGGCATTGATATCAATTTAACGAGTGGGTCAGCCTCCGAAAGAGACAAGCACTATTCTCAATTCTGCACCCAACAAAGGAGTTAAGAAAGGAAGTAACGTGACATACCGAAGTGTGCATGTTAAGTGCAGATCTGAGCATACTGCTGTGTGAAAAGTCTGGTTTAGAGGGTAGGTTCTCCATTCAGTCATGCCTCTGATTGTTACGGCCGCAATAACCGCAATCGTCGCATTTTTTGAAGTTCTTAGAATCTACACTCTGAGCCAATCTCTTCATCTAATGTAATTGTACACAGATTACCAACTATGTACACCTTTGGCCTGTTAACAACTACATGTAGTCATACTATATAATACCATAACTAGTCATATGCCTCTATATAATCTTCAAGTAACATTTCTGCTTCGTCCTCTGGTAGTCCTATATCTGACATTGCCTCTAGTGCCATCTCTTCAAATGTAGCCATCTTAGCTGTTGTTACTGAATGAATCAACAAGTGCTTCACAGTCTCGGATTTGACTCTGCAGAATGGGTCCGTTGAAGAGGTGTGTGTGCTTTACACCATTTAGAATTACAATGTATGATGCACCTCGTTGGTATGATCCATCATTATCAGTGGTCACTGTAGTTGTCACGTTTTCTGCTGCTGCTGCTGCATTGTCTGAGTAGTAGTCGTTGTAAGTTGATTTCATAGTGTGTATTTTATGGTTAACATCAAGATTTAATTTCCTTCCTTGATATAGATATAATATCACAGTGGTCAACTATGTAAAGGTATATTAACATCACAGTACAACTCTACAGAAAGTAAATACCTAGCAAAAAAGGCCTGAACAACAGGGCCTTGTGCTTACACTATCTTAAAGAGACGGGCATTAACCACTGCCAACTCCTGATTTGATTCCTGAGCCACACTCCCTGTTGTGACACCGTTATCAAGCCTATCCCTAATGTACATCTTCCAGATAACATCATCTATAGCGTCTTCAGCTATGACTATGTTCTGCAGCCTTGCTGCATTAGACCGAGTTCTTGCCCTGTAACTCATACGCTTTCTTATCTTATGTCTTGCACTGACAGCAGAGCCTCTGCCGAAGACGGTCTGCCCTACTGCGTCAGCAAACTCGTTATTGGTCAGTAGTGTCTTTGTCAATGTCTTCATAAAATTCTCTAAAATAAGAGGAGAAATCCCCTGGAAATAATCCACCAAACTTTCCTGCATGGTGTGTGCCTCTTACAACATGTCCCATCACCCACTGCTGAACTGAATCCCTGTCTATAACCAACCCATCATCCTTCATGATAGCAATGGCTTGTTCCACAAGTCTATGTTTTCTTGATTTTTTCATTCACGTAATTATGCGTGTTGACTGATAACGATATACTCTGTATTACGCTATTTGCCTTGGCAGTGCTTACTGAACGCAAGCAATATCTCGCTTGGCGTCAACGACTTGCCTTCCCGATACTTCTTAGTAGATCCTTTTAGAATCATGAGTTGCTCGAACATTTGCTGGTGTGCAGCCTTCTTGGCCTGTCTGATAGCTTTCTTTTCTGCCCTGCATTTCATTAGGTATGATGTAGGCAATCTTCTTGACCTTGCTCGCTCCTGTTTTCTCCTGTTAAGCAAGTCCTTCTCATCCTGACCAAGACTCAGATGGTTAGCCAGCAATAGTGATAACCTTATCTTTGCATCTTGCCTTTTTGCTGCGCGCCGTTTAGCATGACTCTGTTTGTTCACAGACAATGTGCTTCTTAATTCACCTTTTGTCGTATCATCTATTTCTTGCATGCATGACTTGCATTAGTGAACTCCTCTGTATACCTGGCCTTGAGCATCTTGGCAGTCTTACTCCATACTGTAAAGGTGCCAACACCGTTTACATGCCAGAACAGAAAGCCAGTCTTGACTGCGTATGAATTGTCTGTTTGTAATATTGACGTGTTGTATGGGTTGACACTGCTCTTGTTAAACAGCGACGTCACTTCTGACAGCCACTTTTTATCTGACCTTAGCGGTCCGTACACGTACACAGTTACCCCTACGTGAGTAATAATGGCTGATAGTAATGTCCCTGCGATCATGTAAAAATATAACATTGTTGATATGTATAACTTGATAATGTGTGTTGGTCTTTGCCTATGCTAACTATAACCCACTTCTGCACATGTGTACATAGGCTAGGTGTTAACAACTCTATTTTCATCTTTAATGGTTAACTTCTTTCTGCCCCTTTCAGCCAGTCATTGAACCTCTCATATACGTTGTGTACATCCTCAACCTTTTCTCCCTTATAAAAGAATCCTTCTTGAGAGATTCTTATAGTTTCTTCCTGTCCTCCTGGAAAAGATGAGTGGAATATAATCTGGTTTTTTTGTAGGGTGTCGCTTGGGTTTATTTCTTGAGAAGGGTCTTTCTCAAGTGTAAAACTGCTCTTAGGTGTATTCTCATCTGTGGTTATAAATGTAGTGTTTATTTTGTTTGTTTTCATGTTTATGTGCTTAGTAGAATAATCAACCCTCCGATAAGTATAAGAATGCCTCCTAGTCTTTGAATTTCTTTATCTCGCTTTGTCATCTCTGGCAATTTTAATTTATTTGCCTCTGTAATTTCTATTTTCTTGTCTGTAAGCCAGTTAAAGAATCTGTATTTTAGTTTCATATTACCAGTTTTCTACATCAAGAATAACACCGTCGACGTTTCTTTTTTCATCTACCCACGTAAACACCCAGGAATTTAAGTCGTACCCACAGCTGTCAAACCCTTTTGTCTGGAAAACTGCACCATTCGGGATTTGCGCAAACACCTTATGGCATGTTTCAAAAATACCATCTTCTCCTTCAATTTTGGCAATGCCTTCAAAGTCGTTGTCTTTGCATTTGTTGTACTTTTTTATTATGGATGTTAGTTCTTCTATTAAGTGTTTCATATTCTATTTCATTAACACGTCTGATAAGTAATCCAGCAATTGCACCAGACCAAACACCAAGAACATTCCTGCCATAAGACCTAGTAGGTGCTGGGTCTGTGTTGGTACGTATCCATCGTCTTTCCAGGTTTTTTTCATATCTATTCCTCAGGATCATCTAATATCTTCTCGATGTCTGTCTTGTAGCAAGTGGTTTCATCATCATCTGTTATCTCCATAAGACCATGTTCATTGAGATAGACGAGCGTTAGTTCTCTGATCTTTTCTGCTTTTTGATTGTTTGTTTTCATAGATTATTCCTTAACGATTAACTCCCTCTGTTCCTTCAAGTAGGTAAGTTGTAGATGAAGGGCGTAGACATACCCAAAGTTAGGTTTTCCAACCAACTTACTATTTTTATTGTTCTCGTAGTCTATTTCATTTTTCTCGTAGGCACTTATTTCCTCCTCAAACCGCTCGATCTCGTTGTCACAGATGGCAAGGGTGTATTCGTTGAGCAAACCAACCTCTTTGTCAAAAACGTGTGTCTTTGATCGACTAGATTGTCCTCTTCGTTCTATCCAAACTTTGCCTTGCAGTTTTTTTATTTTTGCTTTGTAGATGTCTATTAGGTGTTTCATATTCTATTCCTTTAGCTTTGATAATGCTTCTTGCCAGTAGGCTGTTTCTTCTTCTAATGAATCTATAAGACCCTGTTTGTACCTTTTTACACTCCTGTGACCTTCATCGTCAATCTGTGAATAAGATAGGATCTTCTCCTCAAACCGCTCAATCACCTCCTCGATAAGCTTAGTACGGTCTTGGATGATGAGAGCTTCTAGTCTTCGTGTTACTTCACTCTTGGGAAGAGGGGTTATCTTGGTAACATCTCTTGCAAACAACTCTTTGGTGTCTTTAATATCCATACGCTACTTTATTAATTTAATAATAGCCTCAATCGTTTCGTCATCCCATTCTTGGGGTGTCTTGGTGAGGTCGAGGATAACCCCTGTGCGAGAGATATAGTGGTCGCCTTCAGATGTGTAGCTATCAAACTGAAATACATCTCCTCCTCCATATACGCCATAGTCATCTCCCAACGCTAGGAGTATGTCTTGGAGGGTGAGGGGTTTTCCGAGGTTTTTGTTTATATCATCTGTTATTTCTGCTTGTTTTCCCCAGACAATAAAGTCTTTATCTTCGACAACCTCTCCACATCTTTTTAAGATTAAGCCTTGCTCATTTGAATATTGAATGTTGGTTACAACATCATAATCATGACTATTTGATCCAACCTCTTTATACAATTCTACCTCACACCCTTCCTCTAGTGGAATCATGTAGCCTTTGCCTTTGCAGGGTTTGCACATATCTTTCGTAGCTGACGTTCTGTATGTTGGATGCACCCAAGGTTGAAGCCCTGCCCCATCACAATTTTTACAGCAATTTATTCTTTTGTTTGCCTCTTGGGAGAGGGTTTGTAGTGGTGATTTCATACGCTACTTTATCAATTCAATAACAGCCTCAACTGTCTTGTCATCCCATTCTTGAGGTAATTTGGTGAGGTCGAGGGTGAGCGTCACCTCATCTTCGTGACAACATCCGCAACCCATAGTTGCTTCCTGGGTAATCTCTATAGTTTTTTCCCAAGTTGACTCCCATCTGACTTTATTTTCATCAAACACTAGGAGTATGTCTTGGAGGGTGAGGGGTTTTACAAAACATCCAAACTCTAGTTGAATCACGTAGCCATCGCCTTTGCAGGTGGTGCAATCAACAGCAACAGATAATCCATTTGAATCAATCCTGTTGTTTTTATTTTCTACTTGTCCTACTCCCCCACAGTCAGTGCAGGCATTTAGTGTTTTGTTTATCTCTTCAATAAGTGTTTCAAGTGGTGTCATATCAGTTTTTTTTTTAAACTTTTTAATCTTCTGCAAGGCAACACTCTCTATACGCTTCTTTTTTCTTAGGTTTGCACTAAGCTTCTTGATTGACTCGTGAAACGTCTTTGCATTTTTCATATTATCTATTTACCAGTAACTCGTGCAAGAAGTCGATAGTTATTTCTTCCTGTCGGTCGAGGGGGGTGTTGAGTTTCCACTTCTTTGAAGTACCTTCGTGTCTCCCCTCTCCCCAGTCCCTCCAAAATACCCCCTCTGGACTTATTAGATATTCCCAAGCGTATTCTTTTAAGACCTTATCCATCATCACCATCACATCTTCGAGGGTTATAGGTCTTCCGAGAGTTATAACCACATAATCTCCGTTT
>Ga0208646_1000056_pt1 | contig 77254 bp, 63 predicted proteins | sample AntAceMetag02UK8_FD_184762 | JGI IMG/M metagenome (GOLD analysis project Ga0208646, IMG submission 184762) | Saline lake microbial communities from Ace Lake, Antarctica - Antarctic Ace Lake Metagenome 02UK8 (SPAdes) (version 2) | ecosystem: Environmental > Aquatic > Non-marine Saline and... | reverse complement strand
GTTTGTAGTCCTTCAACTGTTGGAATGTCAGCATCACGGTAGCCAGTGTTTTTCATTTCATTCATAACTTTATGTTTTTTAGTTATAAATGGTTTACTATTTTTATGCCGTTTTGATACTACCGCGAGAGCGGTTTAGTGCAACAGTGTGGCTTTGATCTACTGGAAAGATTAGTGCTTTCTAATCCCCACTCATCATAGCTGGTCGTTAAATGCAATGAACTACAACATGAAACGTTATCTCATACTTCTATTAGTTTTTCTGTCGTTAAGCAGAACATATGGTCAAACTGATAAAGAACTTGCCATTCAAAACGCTCTTAATGCACGAAGAACTACAGAAATTGAGAACATTGATGGAAAATACAGATTCGTCAAAGAACATTGGGGTTTTCTGAATTCTGGTATTGTCCAGTCTAACTATCAACTCGGACGAAAGAAGAAGTTTGAACGAATTGGATTAATGACGCTTTCAATTAATTCTGAAATCATTTATTATGAAGTGTATCGATGGGATTTCAATGAACGCTGGTTTGATGACGAAGAGAACGAACCACTATGGAACTATCAAATCTTGGATTTCAGATCAGAAGAACAATTCCATAAACTGAATTTGAATCTTGCGCATCTGACAAGATTACCTGACCAATCAACTTTTGGTTACGCTTGTGGTGGTGCAGCACAGATGCCAATTGAAGGACAACTTATGATGAATTTTGTTGCAAATCAGAATATCACCGAGTTAACTAAATGGCTTAATTGCGTAAATCCAGTCCGACAAGCTTTTGCATATCTAGGACTATCATTACTCGAAGCTAAGAGAGAAGAGTTAGACTCTGCAACAAGGGACAAGATGAACGAACTTGATTCAAGTGATTTTCTGGTTTACTCTTGCTCAGGTTGTACCGTTTGGGAACCAACTCCATTCTTCGAACTACTAACTGAGGAGAAAGTGAAGCGCTTTGTTAACAAAAAAATGGAGTAAATCCAGCGCATAACAGGCGCTAAAAATCTATAGGTTAATGAGCTACTTGCAAAGGGCATTTGAATCAGATACTTTTAAAGATTTATACAAACGGTCAGCCTACGGATTTGAGCTGATCGTTAGAATTAATCGTGCGAACTAAGGTCATGAATTTGAACAAGCAATTTTTCTGGGCTCTGTAGTCCCCATTTGCAACGAGGATTCCTAAAATTTAAAGTTTTCAACTTCATAATACTCCGTCAACTAAACCATTTAATCTCGACTAGTCGCTAGCCGAATGGTAGCGTTAATTTTTTCTTCACCGCATTACTAGTTCTCCGATTTACATAAGTATAGGTGAAACGTCATCAGTTAAGGGGAAAGTTGATTATAGCTATTAAGAAAAACGTATATTTTTATTGATGTTAATGCTTAACTGTGGTGTAATAAAATTAACTGAGAATTACCCGGTATTGGTCCATGACAAGCGTTTGTCTTTGGATAAAACGCTCGCTAATTATCTGCCAGAACTGGAGGGAAGGATTGAGCATGCAGACAATATCACCTTGAGATTGATGGTGCAGCATCGTAGTGGCATTCCCAATTTTACCAATCATCCTGGGTATTGGGAAAATCCATCAAACAGCAGTGAGGAATCCCTCAATTTGATACTGGATATGCCTGCTGATTTTATGCCTGATAAGAGATATAGCTATTCAAATATGAATTATTTATTGATTGGCGAAATCCTTGATAAAACATTAGGGTATAGCCATCGCCAATATATCAAGAAGGAAATTTTGATTCCGCTTGGTCTAAATAATACTTACAGTTTGCTCAGCGAAGTGAACTTAGCAGAAGTTGCTAGTGGATACTATGTAGGTTATGAAGAGGATATGAAGCTTTATCATGATTTTGTGTGCACCAGTGGCTCCATGGTAGCCAGTGCGCAAGATGTGGGAATATTCTTACGGGCATTAAACGATGGCTCATTGTTAAATGACGATGAGCAAGCTATTTATAGTTCCATTTATGTTTATGAGCATGGTGGATTATTACCTGGATACCAGAGCCTTGCAAAATACCATAAAGACATAGATACCATTGTCGTTCAATTTATGAATACTACTGATTTTGATAGCTACAACTGGAATTTATCGGAGATTATATATAGTCGAATCGTAAAAATACTGAGAAGGAAAAAGGGATCGTGAGAAACTATAGAAGGGATCAAAGAGCTTTCAGGTTTTCAATTGCTCCCCGAATAATGACGGTTTTAACCTCAATAACGGGGCGATGGGAGATTTGTGCCAGTTTCATTGGTCAGTTGACTGTATTTCACCGCAAATAAACAAATCGTAAGTATACACCGTATGGCGTGGCTTGCTTATTGTTAGGTTCATTTTGAGACTATGGAAACGGTCTACTTTGTTAAAAAAAATCTAGCGGAGAAGGAAGGTTCTCCTATTGCTCCCCAATGCATGGTTTGGGTTCCCATGAACTCACCAAACAAACCTTCTACTCCTGAAGGCACTTACCAAAACACAAAATGTCTAACTCAAACCTCCTCGCTTATATATTTCAAAAAGGAAAACGGGGAATCTCTCCTGTTATAGAATAGCGCCGATGAGTAATGATTTTTTGCTAGTCCAGAGACAAAATTCCACTTTTTGCATTGGAATGGAATAAGGTGGAAGTGAGCTAGCTTTTGATATACCACCGTCGAACTGTATAACTCAATGGCTTAGGGTGTTTTGGTTCGGGAGGAAGCGAACTCTGGGCGAGGTGGCGACCAATGTCAAACTCTGTTAATCATATGGAGACTGGTCATATTTCGCTAATTTTTGATCATATACTTCTGTGCAGTAAAGTAGCAATTACCGAAGCACCCTTGAAACGGAATCAGTTAAAAGAAAAGTTGGTTGTAAGTATTAAGGGAAACGTATATCTTTATTGATGTTAATGTTTAACTGTGCGTTGTGAAATTATCAAAGAATTACCCAGTATTAGTCGTTTATAAGGTTTCTTTTCTTGGGTTTGTCTTTGGATATCAGCTAGTTAGTATTTTTTAATACAAAATAAAGTTAGAAAACTTACAATTCGGATATGGGACATTTTGTCTCCTATTCAAATGTTATCGAGCATGAAAATCAAGAATTATGGATTACAGAACCTACTCACACAGACTTGAATATCTAAAAGAGCTAATTCAGAAGGGACAACTATCCTCACCTAATGACTTAACTAGAGACTTTGAGTGCAGTGAAAAAACAATTCGCAAAATGATAAATGAATTGAGAAATAACGGTATAAAAATAAAATATTCGAGAGCAGATTTCAAGTGTTTTATTGAGTCAGAGTAAACGGAAAGCATTATTTCGTTTACTGTTATAACTTATAAATCATTATTGATAGTGCTTAAAATAAAGGTGACGACCTTTTTGTTGAATTTTTAATTAATCAAACATGAAAAAATTATTCTTAAACTACTTAATTATTTTCCTAGGAATGGGATTCGCTATCACAAGCTGTAATGATGAAGAAACTTCGGTAATTAAAGATGAGCCTTATATAGTAAACACATCACAACAATCAAATCTAGCTAAAGATCAAATTGCGTCAAGAGTAGCACTAAACTTAGCAAAAAGTTTAGGTAATCAGTCTATTCGTGAGTTTATTAAGAAAAAGTCAATCGAACAATTTGATGGCGACTACAATTTTCTTGTCGAATTTTCGAAAGCGGAACAGATAACAGTTTCTAAAAATGGCAGAAGCTCTTCTCTTAACTTTGCTAGTATCTTATCGGGTCAGAACCAAGGTTCATCAGCTCGAACAGCAGAAAACTCATTTCTAGATTCGTTGAGTACAATATATCCTCTTTTGCAGGTTGCTATTCCTGCTCTTGAAAATGAAAATGTTGAAATGTGGGAAATTGAATCCGAAATCCCCTTAGTCGCTTTCATTCCTCAAAATTATAAAGCAACGGATATCATTCCAGCGTACGATTTGGATGGAAATTACTACGAATTAAGCTCCACTGAGGAGCCGAATCGACTCACCATTGTTATAAGTGAAAATGAACGCTTGATGGTTTTTGAGAAAGAATCAGCAAGTGCAAATGGACGATCTCAATTAGTGTGTCCTATAATCGATGAATGTAGCATTACACAAGAAGCGTATTACGAAAATGACCAGAACCTTTATTATTTGAGGTCAGATGTTTTTGAAGAAATAAACCAATGCACAGGAGGAGGCGGATCAGGAGGTGGTTCTGGAGGCGGCACGGGTGGTGGTTCCGGCACGATAACTTGTGATCGTGACAGAAAATCTGGAAAAGAAAAGTTGCATAGGATGATTTTTAATTCAATGAGTGATTTTAGGGATACTAATAAATGGTTTGATGGAGGACAAGATTTAGAAGTAACAATATTCTTTGCTCAAGCCAATGGATCGATATCAAAAGTCACCAAAGGATTTAGTGGGAAGCATGGAGATTTTAAAAAATGCCCTTTATTTAAAAGTTGCAGAACAAAATGGTTTGGATTAGGAGATACGGAAATTGTTTCTTAGAACAAAGACGTGTACGGAGATGCAATGCTCTATTCTTGGGTAGAAAAAGATGGAGGAGATCCTGTCGAATTAAATTCTAGCTTTTCCTCTACTTATGATAACGATGACGGATCCAAAGATACACAGTCCTTTAGCGTTAAATCTACCATACAAGACAAGGATGATGTATTGTACGAAGCAATAGTTGAGTATTGCGACAATACAGATGGGGATGGATACACCTACAATACAGGTAAAATACAATTTCAAGTAAGACAATAATACATTTAGAAATACGAAGAGACCTGATTTTATCAGGTCTCTTTGCTAAAGAGCTGTAAAGTCATGAAGAAATATTTATTAATATTAATAAGCTTTATGCTGTTTACTTCCAAAGGAGTAGCTCAAAATTCATTTGGATTAGAATTTGGGACTTATTTTGAAGCGTATAATGGAATTAATGATTTCGATAGTATTAGAGTGATAACTACGGGTTCAGATTATGGCGAAATGTTTGGAGGCATTTTTCATGAAGTTAAGTTCACTAAGAGACTTACGCTCCATAGTAAATTCTTGATTCGTCCTATCTATATTAATTATACTGTATTTAATAACAAGGAACAGTGTCAATTTTGTCCTGTCAAAAAAGGGGCATTATCAGCAGTTACCAATATGTCGTTTGAACTATTACCACAATTAGAATTATTGAAATTAAATGTTTTGAAAATCAAAATATTTGGTGGGATGAATACTAGTTTTAATTTTAGCTCAAAGCGATCTGATATTTCCTTTAATGGTAGACATCCCGGTGTAGCAAGAGTAATTAATTCTTTGGATCAAGTTGTTGATCCTGTCACTTTTAGTTTAATTTATGGAGCTTGTGCAGAATACAAAAGGTTCATCTTTTGGGTCAAATATCAACAATCATCAAAGTATTCGGGTAAGCTGGAGATATCAAACAAGAATTATAATTTCGATAATACTTGGGAATTTCTAAGTTTTTCAATGGGCTATAGATTTTATAAGCTACAGACAGGCAAAAAAAAGCTCGCTAATAACAAGTGATATAGCAAATACTTCTACTTAGTTGCTTGAAGGTAATGTGGAAAACCGATACTTTGGTAGATATTTAAAAAATCCAGCGGATAAGGAAGGTTCTCCTATTGCTCCCCAATGCATGGTTTGGGTTCCCATGAATTCACCAAACAAACCTTCGACTCCTGAAGGCACTTACTAAAACACAAAATGTCTAACTCAAACCTCCTCGCTTATATATTTCAAAAATGAAAACGGGGAATCTCCCCTATATAGAATAGCGCCGATGAGCAATGATTTTTTGCTAGACCAGAGACAAAATTCCACTTTTTTGCATTGGAATAACATGGAGGTGAGCTAGTTTTTGATGTGCCACCGTCGAACTGTATAACTCAATGGCTAAGGATGTTTTGGTTCGGGAGGAAACGAACTCTGGTCGAGGTGGCGACCAATGTCAAACTCTGTTGATCAAATGGAGACTGGTCATATTTCGCTAATTATTGATCATATACTTCTGTGCAGTAAAGTATCAATTATCGAAGAATAGTTAAAACGTTATCAGTTAAATGAAAATCAAATCGTAAGTATTAGGGGAAACGTATGTCTTTATTGATTCAATCTAACATTTGCACTCCGCAAAGGGGTCAACCTCAATATAACGTCAGGTAAAATTCATTACTTATAACCGAACTTATTGTATTTTTAGGCAAGAAAGAGTTCAGTGGGACTTGCATAGCGAGGAGCAACGAATTTTACCTTGACATTAGCGATAATAAATAGAATATGCAGAAATTAGACTTTTCAATAAACATAGGACATGTAATAACCGAACTTTCATCAGAAAAATTTGTTGAAATTTTCGAACAAGGATTCATTAACCCAGGTAAGGCTTTCAATTTCGCTATCCTAAACCCTATACTTTTTGCTTCTAAAAGCAAATATGACGACTTACTTAAGTCAGACATTTTTTCTGATATTCTTGAAAGAGTAAATGCTTCAGAAGTTTATGATGAAGAAAATTTAGCAACACTAACGACTTTACTGAGGGCTGTAGCCGGTAGAGATTTAATAACTAATCCTAAAGTAGCAAGACTATTTTCTTTTCATAAATCTCTGGTCGATCTAAAAAATATATCGAATGAACTATTAATTGACAAGCAGTTCACGGGAGATCTTGACTTACTCATGGATTCAGGCTATCTCATTTTTCAAATTGCAATTGAAGAAGAAGGACTTGAGCCCAGTCAATATTTAAAAATCCTTACAGCACTTGATGAGCTAATCAAGGCAATAGAAAAAATACAAAATCAAGATAATCCGGAAGATTCAGCTACGAGGATAATTCTTCTTGATTCTGGTAGTGATACAAACTTAGGAATTAAATCTTCTGCTGAAACCGCTAAGTCCCTTTTCCTAATATTTAAGGAAGTATGGGATTTCATTACGAATTATCGCTTTTATAAAACAAAGCAGAAAAATGAAGCCTTTATGGAAAGTTTAACAATTCGTAAAGAAATTCTAAAAATGAAGGAAGAAAATGTTTTGACTGATAAAGAAGCGCAAGAATACTCGCACATGATCAAGACAAGAACGGACTCACTAATTGGACTTAAAGTGCTCCCAAAAAGTTTGATGAATATTAATCATAATGTAGAAAACAAAAATCTACTCAATGAATATAAAGACATGAAGTTATTAGAATAAATCCGATAACAGCACCTATGAATGAATGGGGTTTTATCGGTCAGGATACTTTGGTGGGGGATGGAAAGTCCGCCACAATTAATAAATTTAAAAACGGTGTGGCTTGGTGGTAGAGGAAAGGACAGTGCTTTCTAATCCCCACTCATCATAGCCAGACGTTGTAGCTCATGAAACCAAAATGGAAAGTATAAAATTTAAGATTGACCCGAATCAATATGACGGGATAAAAAAGAAGACATTAAAGAGAATTGCTAAAATCGGAATTCCTTCTGCAATTCTGCCAATAATACTCATAGCGGCTAGTGGAGCTTACGACTCAATCAACGATCCAATTCCCTTGTTGATTGTAATTGGAGGAAGTCTATTTGCAATCGGAATAAGTTTTTGGATTGGAGTTAAACAGGCAATTTCTAACAATAAGAGCTTCCAAATTGAACTGAACGCAGAAGGCGCCCAACGATTAATGCAAGGGATGAACTTTATAACCGTTCCATGGAGTCAAATGGATACTGATTATTCTAAAACGGGCGAACTTATTCTTGTCGACAAAAAAGTAAACAAACTAATAAGATGGTGGAATGGCAAGGGGAAAATACCAGTCCCAAACGAGCTAGAGAACGACCAAAAATTCGAAGAAATCATCAAACGAATGAAGAAGGAAAACGAGCTACAACAATCGATATGAAATGAATGGCGGTTTAGCGGAAATGGAAACACTTGAGGTGTTTGCAAGCTCCGCCGATTCTGCGCTGCGACTCATCAGAAATCAAAATGTATGAGTCGAATCACAGATTCGGCTATATTAGTACCTGAAACCAACAAGACACGAAACGCCACGAACACCATATTTCGGCGTTATATTGAATTTACGAAGTTATTATCTGAAGTCCCCATATTTTCTTTTTTGAGAGCTCTTTGAACAAGGGCTTTTGTTGGATTGGGAGTTTAAGACCAAGCTTAAACTAAACGCTTCATAAAAACTTACTAAAGAAGAAGCTAGCCGATTTTGACCATAAAGTCAAATTTGACGATCTTCTTCAGACCCAATAAAACAAAAGATAGCCTAATATTTGAGCTCCAAAAAGACATGCTTTTGACAACACTTATCCTGTGCATAAATGATTATAAAAAGCATTAAAATAAGGATGACTGAATGAAGCCGCCTGCGCGGCTTCAGCAAGGGATAACTTCATCAACTACGGTTGGTTTTTTTCAACATTTGCGCTCCGCAAAGAGGTCAACCTCAATATAACATCAGGTAAAATTCATTACTTTTAACCGAACTTATTGTATTTTTAAATAAGGAAAAGTTCGGTGGGACTTGCATAGCGGGGAGCAACGAATTTTACCTTGACGTTGTGCTTCATCTAACTAAACCATGCATAAGTTCTTCTCACTCCTTTTCTTTTTATCAATATTCGGCTGTAAGTCATCTAAGACTGGAACTGTTTATACAAGTATTGATCGTGAATTTGATGTAACGGAACATCGTTTTTAAGGACAGTCATCTACTGATACTACCTATAATAACAATGGTAACATTGAAGTAATTGGAAAACTTGCATTGGCCAACAACGGAAAGTCTACAAAAATGCCAATTGGAGAACGAACAGAATACTATGGAGATGGAACAATGAAATCAAATGGCAGTTATGAAATCAGCTTTTACACTAATTGCTGCACGGGTGGATATTGTGAAATTTTCTATTACTACAAAATCGGCACTTGGACTTACTATCATGCGAATGAAGAAATTGAAGCAACGGGAACGTATACCAACAACTTCGAAAAAATTGACAACAGCTGTAAAGGAGGCGATAAAGTAATGACAAACCGAATTAGTGAATCTTGGGCTTTTTACGATGAACAAAGTAATCCCGTAGAGCCAACAGAAGAACTAACAAGGAGACTAGAAAAGGATGACTTTTTCTTTTCGTACTAAAAACAACGAAAGCTAACATGCTGTGAGCAACTCATGGCGATTCAGCTGTGAATGAAAGTACGTCGCATTCTGGAATCCCCGCCATATTTCAGATTTGTTCTATTGAAAATTAAAATGGATAGATCAAATCAGAGATTTGGCTATCTTGAAGCCGAAACTTAATCTAAACCAAATGCCACGATTGGCACAGGGGCGATATCAGCAATTATTTAAATGGCTAAACTTTCACTTTCAATAATTTACCTTTTAGTAGGATTCTTCCTTCAAGAACAGGAAGAGGATAAACTATTTACGAACTACAAATCTGCCCTTAAAAACGAGAGCACTTTCCAGTATTTCCTTGTCCTTAAAGCGAAGAACCTGAATACGGGCGAATTGAGAGAATACTGCACGAAGGCCAATTTTCTTAAAGGTGCATTGCATAGAGAATTAAATCTAGACTATTCGGAACAAGGATCTGATCAGGTTTATCAACTAGCCAACAATAATTTAAGTCGTTATTTTGAATTTAAAAACGATAGTGCGATCTGGAAAATTGGAGGAGTTTGGGAATATTCAATGGACGAACTAAAGGAACTTGAGCAGAAGGTAAATTTTGATTCCATTGCCAGCCACATAGAAGAAACTAAACTATGGAGCATGCAAATGAAAGAAGACAAACTCATGCTTCAATATGCTCATGCACTTTTCAATAGAGGAATACTAACAGCGGAAAACAACTGCTTTGGTGGAACTTTAGAATACGTAAATGAAGAGAAAAATTGAAAGAGTATATAATATGACTGATCCTCAGTTGTCTTAAGTGTTCAGCGGGTCACTTCAAACTATATTAATGAAATAGCGTGTTTTTGACACGGGTCGATCGGGCAATTATTATTATCCTCTCTACTCCCCATTTGCAACGAGGATTCCTAACAGAAGGAAAGAAAATGATAGTAGTAAATGTAAAGAAACCAACCTCTAGACTTCTTGAAGACTATAACACAGAATTCATTGGTAAATCAATAAGTGATGTTACTATTGAAAAGTGGCTGAACTGCGTGGAAAAAGTGGCTAACAGATGAGATGAACGCATGCCTCAAACTGCCAGTTTGAAACCGATCTGCAAATCCACTACTTTAGAAGAATTAAATACAGTCCAAAGGAAAACCGTCATATATGGTCGTGACGCATTTTGTTATCGCATAAAAATTAGAAATTATATCTAATATTTCTACCTTGCACAAGTGAACTATGAATTATAAATAACGAACGCAATCGAAGAAAATGGCAAGATTGATCTTGTTAGATTAGCTTCTATTGCCGAAGGAATAAGCAAAATAGCAGAAGGCGCACTTCAAATCAGATTGAAAGGAGTTAGTCTTTCAAAAGGACGCAAGAAAGAGTCCTTAAAAAAATCTCTACGAATCACCCTTAGTGGGTTAAAAAAAGGCAGCACAATTCTTTGCTTAGAATCTGAAAAGTTCAAGGATACTCTAGACAATGTTCAACTGGATATATTTCGAAGCGAGTCACAAATTGATTTGCAAGATCAGACCCCTATTTCCCTATTTGTTTCATCGTTTAGTGAAGTTTCAAAAAACAATGGTGAGTCCGAATTACTAGATAAATCACTTTTACGAGAACTAAAGAATTTCAGAAAGTCATTTATTGGCGATAATGAAGTTTTCACCATTTCTAATGAAGGATCATTTGAAGCTTTAGAACTTAGAAAAACAGACTTTGATAAAATTAGAATCTTGGAGGAAGAAACTCCAGAATCAGAACCTATCATTTTAAATGGGATTGTTGAAGAACTAAAATACAGCAAGCTTAAAGTGAAAATCCTTACCAATGAAGGAGTTATTAATGGGTTCTTGTCTGACGAGTTAACCGCAGATCATATTTCGCCATTCTGGGGTAAAGAAATAACTATTACAGGTGTTAACCATTTCAAATCGAATAAAACATCTGTTGTTGAAATTAAACAAGTACATCAACCAAACGATTCAGATAGCTACTTCTCTCGAAGATCTAAAAAATCATTGTCTATTGAGGACCAAATCAAAGAACAAATTGATAAAAAATCAAGCAATAAACTTTCTGATATAGTTGGTAGATGGCCAGATGAAGAAAAATTTGAAGATCTCCTTAAAATGCTATGAGGAGATTTTTACTTGACACCAATATATGTCTTGCTTTTGTAAGAGGTCATGAAAGTTACACTTCCATTGAGCAAGAATTAAGACTTGATTCCGAAGATTGTGTTCACATGATATCAGTGGTTACCAAGGCGGAACTTCTTTCATTGGGTAAAAGACTTGGATGGGGAGGCCCCAAGCTGGATAAACTTAATAGGTTACTTGATAAACGCTACATTATCGACATTAATAACTCAGATCATCAATTAATAAAGGCTAACTACACAATAGACGCCTATAGCCAAGGAAACCTAAGTGAAAAGCCTCTGAACGGGTCAGCGAAAAACATGGGTAAGAATGATTTATGGATTGCGGCGACAGCTCACGTAGCAAATGCTGAATTAGTAACTATGGATGGCGGTTTTGATCATTTGCACGCTGAGTTTTTAACCGTCCATAAAGATTAGACGCCTCACAACATTCTGTGATGAAATCATGCGAGGGCAGATCTAAACGAGAGTCCTCTGCCTTCTGGAAGCCCCGCCAAATATTTGAATTGGACGAGCCGCGTTGGTCTATTGAGAATTGAAAAAAGTAATAGTCAAATTCGCAAAATTGGCTATTTGGTAGACGAAACATTATCTTCACCAAAACGCAAGATGCAACAGTGGCATTGTATGTTATTGCTGCAATTCGATAAATTTCCTAGAACATTGAAGAAGAGACTTAGCATTAATTTCTATCTTTTTCTAACAGTTTCATTTTTTGTTGCAATCATTCCTTTGAGATACCCATCTCCGACATTTATTGAAACTGGAATTAACATGATTAAAGATTTTCTAGTTTGTCAAGCCATTTATTGGGAGTGTATTTTTACAGTGAACGAACACTTAACAAAGCGCTTATTCAAAAACCGAAATCTAAACTTGAAAAAGACTGGTTAAAATCCATCGCTGGAACGGTAAAATTCTTCTTTACTACACTAGGAATTTTTGCCCTATTAATTGGCATAGGTTTCATATTAGCAGGTGTTTCGCAACTCACAAAAACTCAAACTAACTACGAAAGTTTATTCATTGTCATAGGAGTTCCTTTATGTTTTCTTGGTCCAAGAATTCTCGAACATTTGAACGAACTGAAGAACTCTTTTTCAACTGAAAAGTAATACGACACACAAAATATAGCAGTTATGCGCTAGAATGCTTCTGTGCTTGCTTCACCATGAATCTACCGCTGAGGATTTTTTGCAGTATCTACCAAGCTCAGTTCGCAGGAGTTTTCATCTTTCTGAACGCAGTGCTTTCTGATACTTTGGATGAAGCATGACATGAAGAATCTCTTTTTTACTTAAAAGTGGATATTTTTTCAATTGAAATATCCACTTTCTTTTAATGGAGTACAACCATTTACTTCCCCTTCCTCACAATAATATCTCCGTTCATATTTTTGAAAGTATGCTCTGAGCCACCGCCATTAATCTTACCAAAAACCCATGAGTTGATGGAGACTTCATATTCTCCTTTGTCTTTGCGAATATGTTGCATGCCTTTCTCAATGGACATGTCAAAATCACTATAAATTTCCCCTCTGTCGGACTTCATTTTTGTTGTGAGTTTTGCGGATGTAGGAAACGTGACGTCTACATCACCATTGAGGGTCACAAAGGACATGGGGTTTTTATTGATCGATTTAAAGGAGATAACGATATCCCCATTGACGGTATTGGCAACCATTGAGCCAGAAACATTGTAGGCTTCTATTCCTCCATTGACACTAGAGATGTCATGCGCTCCATTGATACCGTCGATTTTAATTACGCCATGCACCGTGCTCAATTCCAAATCTGTATTTGCAGGAGCTTTGATGTTCAGGTTGATTTTGCGCTTCCAAGATTCCGTGTCTATTTCTACGTTGTTATTTTCTTCCGAAACGCTTAATTCGACAGGATTTGATTCAATACGCCTCATTCCGGGAGGAGGTGATTTTTTACGATCGTCATCATTGTCAACATCCACATGTACATCGTGATCGTCACAACTTTCACAATAATTATCATAATGGCGGTGATTACCTCTCTTATTCATGCCACCAAAACTGGCCTCAATGATTACTTCGGCACCACCATAGCCGCTCACCGTTATATCACCATTTACCTGACCGAGCGCTATGGTTGCTCTCTGCCCGGGCTTAGAAAGCGGAATGGTGATGGTCTCAATATCTTCCTGTCCAAAGCCAAAGAAGCTTTGAAGGAGGATGGTCGTTATGATTAATATCTTTTTCATATCTGTATATTTTTTAAATGTCTGTTTGTCAGATGATTAAATTCATCTTTGGTGAGCTTCGGAAATTGCGGCGGCCATGTCGATTTCACTCTGCTATATTGAAAATACTATGTGTTGAAGTCCGTTATTTCTAGTTGATTATTTGTCGACTTAAAACGATCTTAAATACATGTTGCCGCTCAAAGTTTCCATCGGGAGTTGTGGCCCAGATTCCTTTCCAATTTGAATACCTGTTTTGTTTTCTATTCGAAAAACTGTCTTCGCTCGTTGCTTATCTCTGGTTTTGACCATTTTTGGCGCCAAGGGGGTGTAGTTGTAGGAAGTGAAAAATTCCCCATCCATGGACTTGCTAAATACTGCGGCATTCAAGTTTTCGTCACAATAGACTTTGATGTCTCCAGAAATGCTGTTGAACTTAGCATCATAAGTCGGTCTGTCGGCATATTCCACCAGCACATCTCCGTTGACAGTTGAGGCAACCAAAAGCTGTTTTGCCCCTTTGACGGAGACGTTCCCATTCACATTTTGAGCAAAAATTTTACCAACTATACCCTCTATATTCACTTGGCCTTGGTCGATTGTACCAACGGTCAAATTGGCGTTTGCAGGAAGTTTTAAGATGATGTCAAATCGGAATTCATACTTTTCATCGTGCCTAATCCATCGGCCCTGACTATTGCATCCGTTCCATTTATTGCAAATGAATGGGGATTGAATGTAGGCGATAATCGAATCGTTTCGCTCAATCCAGCCGATTTTGACTTGCTCCATGGCTTTGTCCAGTTGACTTTGTTTGTATCCCTTATAAAGCTTGTTGATTTCAAAGGTGACGTCCTTATTTTTTGAGGCTTGAACGAGAACATTTCCAAAGATATTTTCGACCACAACCGTAAGATTTTTGGTTGCGTCAAAATGTTTTTTCTCTATTATTTCTTTTGTGTATTGCTGCGCATGGCTGCCAAAACCAACCATGCTAAATAAGCAAATCAATAGTATAAATTTCATAGACTAAATTTCTTTTAACGTTTGAATTGTAGATTTCAACTTGGATTTTATGCTCGGATCTACATTTTTATTATCCATCATTTTTTGAAATTCGGTAGCAGCTTCTTTGGCTTGAATTTGCACCAGCGCATCCGCTAAAGTCACCAATACTAATGGTGAGCTTTGCCTTGGAATGGTCTTGATCAATGCAGATCTGACTTCTTCATCATTACCATATTGCACCAAGGCATCTATGGCGGCCAATCGCACATTAAGACTTTTATCCTTATTCATCGTTTCAATTAGCACGTCAACAATGCTTGCGTCGGCTTTTCTTACTTCGCTCACCATGCTTACTGCTCTTATTCTGTCCTGGGCTTGTGGTTTTTCTATAAGCGAAAGCACCATCATCTTTTTCAAATCAGACACTTCACTTGCGAGCTGATCGACTTTGGTTGCTTCCTTGTTGGGTGAGAGGGCAAGCCCAATGATCAATCCTATCGCCAAAGCACCAACGCCAACTTTCCAGTTTGTTTCGAACCAAATAGAAAGAGAATATAAGACGTCCATTTTTTCCGCTTTTGGCTGAGCCATTTGGGCCATAAAAGCATCAAATTTTTGATCCATGTGGTCAGAGGGTGAAGGAATTTCCATGTTCGCAAGGTTGTCCCAAAGCATGCTCGTGCTTTCTAGCTCTTCCTTAATTGCAGGATTTGCCGAAAGAAATTGTGCCAATGCTTGCGTCTCTTTTTCAGCCAAAGGCTGCTCTAGTTGGCTGCTCCATAATTCTCTTGCTTGTGCTTCTGTTATTTCCATTTTCATTTAAGCGTCGAGCTTGCTATAATTTTCTTTTAATTCTTTCATGATACGGTGTATTCTTACTTTCACGGCACTTTCACTGATGTTGAGCAATAGTGCCACTTGTTCATATTTGAGCTTTTGAAACCGTGTCATTTCTATCAATTCACGTTTTTCTGTCGTCAGCGCATTCAAGGCAATTGTTAGGTTTCTTAGTTCATCGCTTTTTTGAATATCGCGCTCTTTATTTTGCTCTTCTCTAAGGTGGCCTTCCCAGCTTTGCATATCCTCTTGAAAATCGTAACGCTTATTTTTTTTGATATGATCGAGATGAACATTTCGAGCGATGTGAAATACCCAAGATTCGAAATGACCATTTTCAGCATAATAATGCTTGTATTTGATGATCCTTTCAAAGACGTTTTGTACCAGATCTTCACTTGAACCGGAATCAAGTGTCATTCTGTAAAAAAAACCATACAGTCTTTTGCTGTATCGTTTGTATAGCAAACTCAGATGTTCTAGACCACCTGATTTTACTTTGAGCATGATGATATGGTCATCCAATGTATTCGAGCATTTTATCCAAATTTCACAAGGGTAACCGCGTCGGCGGTACGAGGTTACATAAATGTCTGCTTTTATATTTTATTCTGAAAGTAGGAGAAAATAATTCACTTTTTTATGAATTCACCTAATGAAAACGTTATCAAATTAGATGAGATTCAATCAATTGATGTTTCCATTGAAATCATTTGGTAGCAGCTTTGATCGTCTTTATCTTACATTTTCCAAATAGAAGTGGAGTATGAAGAAAAAAGAAGTACCTGGCTTGGTCAAGAATGATCCTTGGTTAGAGCCACACACTCAAGATATTTTAGACCGGATTGAGAGATTCGAAAGTCGAAAAGCGGAATTAGAAAAGAAGTACGGCAGCCTGCAAAAGTTTGCAGAAGGTTATACTTATTTTGGCTTTAATTATGATAAAAAAACCAAAGGATGGTGGTACCGAGAATGGGCACCAAAAGCAGAAAGTTTAGCCTTAACAGGAGACTTTAATCAATGGGATAAGGCGTCTCATGTAATGACTCGTCTGGAATCTGGCGTCTGGGAGATTTTTCTTTCTGACCAGGATTATAAGAAAACTTTCACGCATGAGAGCGCTGTGAAAGTTCATGTTAAAGGTGCAAATGGATCAGCTACAGATCGTATTCCTACCTATATCAAGTACGTCACACAAGACGAAAAAACGTATGATTTTACCGGTCGCTTATGGGATCCTCCAAAGCCTTTTAAGTGGACGGATAAAAAATTCACAAGTGACGAAGCATATAAAAACCCATATATCTACGAATGTCATGTAGGTATGGCTCAGCAAAAAGAAGGTTTGGGCACTTATCTAGAATTTGCTAAAAACATACTGCCAAAAATAAAAGAGCAAGGTTATAATACCATTCAAGTGATGGCGATTCAGGAGCATCCTTATTATGGATCTTTTGGATATCACGTGAGTAACTTTTTTGCTCCGTCAAGCCGGTTTGGTACGCCTTATGAGTTGAAGCAGTTGATCGATACCGCTCACGACATGGGCATTGCGGTGATCATGGATATTGTCCATTCTCATGCAGTACAAAACATCGCGGAAGGGCTGAATAATTTTGATGGCTCGGGCGATCAATACTTTCATGCAGGCGAAAGAGGAAACCATGAACTGTGGGATTCCAAGCTTTTCAATTATGGAAAGGAAGAGGTATTACAGTTTTTGGTTTCTAACGTAAAATACTGGTTGGAAGAATACCATATTGATGGATACCGATATGACGGAGTTACGTCTATGTTGTATTTCCATCACGGGGATATTTCTTTTGACAATTACAATAAATATTTTGATGAGGTAGATTGGGATGTGTTGACTTATTGTCAACTCGCCAATACGGTTATCAAAGAACTGAAACCGGGAGCCATTGTTATCGCGGAAGATATGAGCGGCATGCCAGGCTTGTGTCGTCCTGTTGCCGAAGGGGGCATGGGATTCGATTTCAGATTAGGCATGGGCATTCCTGATTTCTGGATTAAACTCTTGAAGCATAAATCTGATGATGAGTGGAATATTCACGATCTGTGGAGCACATTGACGAATCGAAGATACGGTGAGCGGACGATTGCCTATGCGGAATCACATGATCAGGCGCTTGTCGGGGACAAATCCATTGCTTTCTGGCTGATGGATAAGGAGATGTATACCCACATGCACAAGGATATTCAGTCCTTGATTATAGATCGTGGAATGGCATTGCACAAAATGATAAGACTCTTCACCTTGAGCTTAGGTGGTGAAGGTTGGCTTAATTTTATTGGCAATGAATTTGGCCATCCTGAATGGGTGGATTTCCCAAGAGAAGGCAATGACTGGAGTTATAAATATGCGAGAAGGCAATGGAACCTTCAGGAAAACGAGGATTTGCGCTACCAATACCTCTACAATTTTGGTGCGTCTATGGTGAATACGGCGAAGGATAATGATGTAGTTGCTTCCTTGCCCGCCAAGCAGATGAATATGGATGAGGATAATAAGACCATTATTTTCGAGAGAAACAACCTAATTTTCTTATTCAACTTTCATCCCACTAATTCCGTTTCTGACTACCGTTTCAAAGTACCAGATGGTGGTCAATATCAAATCATCCTGAACTCGGATAAAAAGGAGTTTGGAGGCCATGAACGTATTGATGATCAGATGGTTTATCCTACAGTGAAGCTTTTTGGCGAGTGCTTTCTGAGTGTCTACTTACCCTCCAGAGTCGCTTTGGTACTGAAAAAGGTATAGCAGTTAACCTATATAATAATCCTTATAAAAGGATGTTTACTTTTATTAATTAAGGCTTGAATCGAACATTCAGGCCTTCATTTTGTGTTATAGATGAAAACATAGTGCTAACAGAGATATGAATTTTGAGCAACTAAATAAAGACCTTGAGGGAGCGCTATTTACAGACGAAGTAACTAGGCGATTATACGCGACTGATGCTTCGGCATATCGTGAAATTCCCATTGCCGTAGCGATTCCAAAATCAGATAACGATTTGGTGAAGCTCATCAATTTTGCTAGAGAAAACGCGATTTCAGTTATTCCCAGAACGGCGGGGACCTCACTGGCCGGTCAGGTTGTGGGAGGAGGTATCGTTGTAGATGTCTCCCAGTATTTTAATAAGGTACTCGACTTAAATACTAAAGAAGGTTGGGTTCGTGTACAGCCTGGGATCGTTCGTGATGACTTAAATAGTCACTTGAAACCACTCGGATACTTTTTCGCACCTGAAACTTCCACAGCGAACCGCGCAATGATTGGCGGTATGATTGGCAATAATTCCTGCGGAACTAATTCGGTCGTTTATGGAAGTACCAGAGAGCATTTGCTGGAAACCAATGCCATTCTTGCGGATGGTTATCATGTGACTTTCGGCGATCTTGATTTGAATGCATTTTTGGCAAAAGCCAATGGCATGCACATGGATTCTGAGATCGAGGCGATTATCTATTATGATATTCGGGAGATGCTCTCTGACGAGAAAAATATTCAAGAAATCGAAGCAGGATTTCCAAAAGCATCTGTCGAGCGGCGCAATACTGGCTATGCTATAGACATGTTGGCACGTCAGAAACCTTTTAATCAAAAAGGGGCGTTATTTAACTTTTCAAGTCTCCTTGCGGGTTCAGAAGGGACTTTGGCTTTCATTACTTCTGCTAAATTAAAACTCACCCCTTTAGCGTCTCCGCACAAGCAGCTTGTTTGTATTCATTGCCACACCATTGATGAGTCACTTCATGCAAATCTTATTGCCTTAAAACATCAGCCTTCCGCATGTGAGTTGATGGATCATTACGTACTGGAGGCCACCAAGCGCAATAGAATGTATGCGGCCTATCGCTTTTTTGTAGAAGGAGATCCACAAGCTATTTTGGTCGTAGAAATTACGCGAGAATCTGCTGAAGAATGTGAAAAAACTGTCGCAGCATTAATCGACGAGCTTAAAGTAAAAAATCTAGGTTATTCATTTCCGACCGTTTCGGGCCCTGATATTTCCAAAGTCTGGGGTTTGCGAAAAGCTGGTCTTGGTCTTTTATCCAATCTTCCCGGGGATGCCAAACCTGTCCCGGTGATTGAAGATACAGCTGTGGATGTCGTGGATCTTCCTGCTTACATAGCAGAGTTTAATCAAATTTTGGAAAAGCATAATCTCTATTGCGTGCATTATGCACATGCAGGGTCTGGTGAGTTGCATTTGCGTCCAATTATTGATTTGAAAACCAGTGAAGGAGTCGGACAATTCCGCTTAATCGCGGAAGAAATAGCCAAGTTGGTCAAAAAATACAAAGGGTCTTTGTCCGGAGAGCATGGAGATGGAAGATTGCGTGGAGAGTTTATTCCACAAATGCTAGGAGCGCACAACTATGAATTAATTAAGCGGGTAAAACATGCTTGGGATCCACAAAGCGTCTTTAATCCAGGCAAAATCGTGGATACACCACCGATGGATACTTCGCTGAGATTTGAAAAAGACCGACCAACACCAGAGTTTGAAACGAAGCTTGATTTTTCGTCTACACAAGGCATAGTAAGGGCCGCTGAGCAATGCAACGGATCTGGGGATTGCAGAAAAACAGAGTTGTCAGGAGGCACCATGTGTCCAAGTTATATGGCCACCCGAAATGAGAAAGACACCACAAGAGCGAGGGCAAACATCCTCCGTGAAATGCTATCTGATCCTGATAAAAAGACGCCTTTTGCAAGTAAGGAAATAAAAGAAGTGATGGACTTATGTCTTTCCTGTAAGGGCTGTAAATCGGAATGTCCATCGAATGTGGATATGGGTAAGCTCAAAGCGGAGTGGCAATATCAATATTACAAGGAGCACGGTGTGCCATTTCGTAGCAGGCTCATAGGAGGCTTTGCGGGAGGTATGAAACTAGCCTCCGCGATTCCTTTTGGCTATAATCTGGCTTTTGGCAATAAACTAACTTCTTCCATTGCCAAGGCTGTGATGGGATTTGCTCAAAAGCGGAGTATGCCTGAGCTGTCGAAGAAAACGTGGAAAACATGGTTTGACAAAAACTTTGAACCAAAAACCACACAAGCTAAAAAGACCATTTATCTCTTCATTGATGAATTTATCAACTACAACGAGGCAAAGATTGGAATCACTGCAACCAAGTTACTGGATGCTTTAGGTTATGAAATAAAAACGGTAGCGCATAAGGAGTCGGGACGTAGCTACTTGTCCAAAGGTCTCTTGGATCAGGCGGGGGCATTGGCCCATTATAATGTGGATCAGTTTGCCGGCTTGATTACCGAAGACACGCCATTAGTGGGTGTGGAGCCATCGGCAATCTTGACTTTTCGGGATGAATATCCTGATTTGCTGCGTGGTGAGCAAAAAGAAAAAGCATTATCCATTGCCGAACATACATTTATGATTGAAGAGTTTTTGGCGAAAGAATTAGCTGCCGGGAATATTGATTTGGGACTTTTTGCTAAAGTAGGTAAAACAGTCAAATACCATGGTCATTGTCAGCAGAAAGCCCTTTCGTCTTTGACACCTGTCAAAAAAATTCTAACACAAATGGGCGGATACGATGTGCATATGATTCCGTCGGGATGTTGCGGTATGGCAGGTTCTTTTGGTTATGAAAAGGAACATTATGATTTAAGCATGCAAATTGGGGAGTTGGTGCTTTTTCCTGCCGTGAGAAAGCAACCGGAAGAGGTTATTATTTCAGCTACGGGGACAAGCTGTAGGCATCAAATAAAAGATGGAACAAGCAGAAAGGCGCTACATCCTGTTGACTTACTTTATGCTGCTTTGAGGTAAAAGGATTACTTTGTTCAGGATTAACCTAATGACTCATTATGAAGGCATTTCTAACGCTTGCATTATACGTTTTCTTTTCTCTAATCGCTTTTTCTCAACAAGTTAAACTCCCCAGAGATTATCAATATTATTTTAAAGGAGATAAAGTCACCTTCCAAAAAGGGTTGGATATACTGCAAAAGGGAGCGCATTCGGCAGATATTTCTCATGAAGATAAAACGGTAACCATTGAGAAAACAGCTTCGGTTGTTGGTCGTGATTTTCCTTATAAAGACTTTGTGACGCAGACTGGAGATAAACTTACAATCGCTGATCTTGAGGGTAAAATTCTCGTGATAAACTATTGGTTTGTAGGTTGCCGCCCTTGCTTGGAAGAAATGCCAGAACTCAATGCGCTGATTAAGAAATATGACAATGATAAATTGATGTTTTTGGCAATAGCCAATGATCCAGCTGACAGGGTGTCAAAGTTTTTAGATCGATTTCCCTTCGATTATACCATTATTCCTGACGAAATGCAGTTTGGAATGGATTTGGGAGTTAGGGCTTATCCAACACATATGTTCGTAACACCAGAGGGTAAAATAGCCGATGTGTTCTCTGGTCAGTATGATGGTGTTGGCAATAAAATTTCAAGAAAAATTGATAAACTAATTTCAAAATGGGACAAAAAGTAGCGTTAGTTCTTTCGAGTGGAGGTGCAAGAGGACTGGCTCATATTGGCGTTATTCAGGGTCTTTTGGCTAATGGTTATGAGATAACGTCTATCTCAGGTTCTTCCATGGGAGCGGTCGTCGGTGCTTTTTATGCAGCGGGAAAACTCGAGGTATACCATGAGTGGGCGCTTGAGTTAGACAGATATGATATCTTTAAATTATTAGATTTTTCCTTTTCCACTCAAGGTTTTTTGAGAGGTGAGAAGGTATTCAAAGAACTCGAAAAGGTGATTGATGATATCAAAATTGAAGATATGCCGATTTCTTTTAGGGCAATGGCAACTGATATCATCAATAAGAAAGAGGTAATATTTGAGAAAGGCAGCATGTATGACGCCATTAAGGCGTCAGTGGCGATTCCGACAGTTATTAGGCCTGTTCCTTTTGGGGATACTAATCTGGTGGATGGAGCAGTCATTAACCCTATTCCTATTAGCTGTGTGAAAAGGCATGAGGGCGATATATTGGTCGTGTCAAATGTCAACGCGATGATTCCATACACTTCACCAAAACAGACTCAGGCAGAGATGGAAAAGGCAGAGTCTTACCAAAAAAAGATTCAAAACTTTGTCGAAAAATGGGCGAAAATGATTCCGGGTAACAATGAGCCAAAAAAGAAGTTGGGCTATTTTGATTTAATGACGCGTTCGATTGAGCTTATGCAGGATCGTTTAACCTCATTAATTTTAGAAAAACACAATCCGGAAATTAGGATCGATATTTCACGTGAAGTCTGTACGACATTTGAATTTTACAAAGCCGAACAGGTTATTGCCGAAGGTCGCCGATCATTAGAACAAAGTCTCTTAAAAATCAGTAAATAGTCAGTAAATAGAGAACCATCTATTTTAGAATATGGTTTCTCCATTATGCAAACAGAAACTAGTCAGTCAATAACGAACGCAGATATTGATGCTGCGTTGACCTATCAGGAATACCGAGAGTTGATCGATCGATTAATGATTGTTGGAAGGACTACAGGCGATAATCAGTCGGTAGCGATGAAGCATTTTGCGAAGATGAATATCTCCCGTATGAAAAAGTGGGATAAAATATTCAAGGTTTCGGAGGAGGCAAAAAGAACAATGGAGTCGATAAAAACGACGCAAACTTGGTTGATATTAACCGAAGGGTGGTGTGGAGATGCGGCACAAAATATTCCCGTAATTATGAAGCTTGCTGAAATCAATAGTTTGATTCAAGTTCGTTTTTTACTGAGGGGCGAAAACCTGCCGATTATGGATCAATACCTAACCAATGGAGGACGATCTATACCAAAATTGATCGCCCTCGATTCCAATTCTCTATCACCGATATTTGATTGGGGACCAAGACCAGCATTAGCCCAAGAACTCTTTTTGGAGCGGAAAGCTAAAGGGTTGGATTATGCTGAGCCTTTGCATGCTTGGTACGCAAAGGATAAGGGAAAGCAAGTGGAGCAGGAACTTATTGGATTACTGACGAATAAGTAATACTCCTTTTCACGTTTAATGCCTCACCACAATTTTCATACTTAAGGTGGCATTTTTGTTTCCTAATTTCTTGAAAGTGGCGAGGTATATTCCATCTTCAAGATGGCTGACAGGGATCTCTACTTCCTGTTCAAATCCATCAGTGAGCTTTTCTTGATGTATAAGTTTCCCCTGAAGGTTATGGATTTCGACGATATAATCGGAGGAAAGTAAGCGATCATAAGCGATAGTGAGATAGTCTTTTGCCGGATTAGGATAAATGCTCAGAGATTTGAAGCCTTGATCATAAATGGATAATAAATCGACACGTGTCACTTCAATTCCATTTGCAGTAATGAAAGCTTCAAGTTTGAAATTGTTGGCATCAAAGCCATTACCGCCAATCTCAAATTCTACGAAAGAATCTGGATCCATTGGGATACCCGGAAATTCGATATTAAATCGATAAGTACCGGGTGGTAAAAAGTTGAACTCGAATTCCCCATTATCATTTGTTTCGACATAAGCCATTATTTCCCAAGTGCCGTCTTGCAGTTCCCGACCACTCGCACGAAAGCGCCTTACGCTACATCCGGCTTTTTTAACTTTCCGTCGTTCCAGTAATCTACCTCCATCAAAATCAGACTCTACCGCACCAGAAACTACGCCTTCTCCATCATCGGGACTTAGAGGAGGTGGGAAAAATTGCATCTTGTAATCATTGACATCTTGATCACTAAAAAGCAAAATAGTATCGGCCTCCGCCCAGAGATCAGTGCCTCTATAATAGGTGGGCAGATAGATTATTTTATTATCAGCATCTCGTTGCTCCGAATCAGTAATGGCCAGATATTTTCCGATAACAAGATTATTTGCAGTGAAAATACCATTACTCACGGGAACCTTGCGCGCGTTAAAATACCCCGTATCTACTTCGATTATTTGATAAAGGCGCACATTTCCTCCTAACAAGGGTTGTTCATTTATTCCTTGGATTGTGCCTGTAAGATTGGCTGTGGCGGCAATGACTATTTCATCCCCTTCAAGTATCAGCCCGGGTAGTGTACTATTGGTGATTTCGACTTTATATGTTCCCATATTGTCGAAATTGAGACTTTCAAGAAGGAAGGAATTGGCTGTTGTAGTCGCGATAGTTGTATTCTTGATTAGAATATTTGACAGTATCCAGTCATATGAATTCCCTGTTGCTGCGGTAAATACTTGAAGTAGAAAAGGGCTGCTAACCGGTATAGAATCTGATTTTACGGTAGGAATAGAAGCTTGCGGGGCATAGTCGGTTGTATTGTTTAAGAAGCTACTGACAAGAAGCAAGTCGGAAAAGTCAAGCGCATTACTGGATACGTTTAGGTCAGTCAGAGAGGTCAAGCTATTTAGACTTACCAATTCGCTGAAACCATTTTCACTTAAGTTCAAAGTGGTCAATGCATTGAGTAGTAATACGGAAGGAGATAATGCACCAGTGATTCCCTTTTCAGACAGATCGAGTGCAACTACTCTGTCACCAGTCACATTAACTTCAGTTCTTTCGGCGAGCGTAAGCGTTTTCCAATCAGCAGTCGTATTAATCCAACTTTCGCCGTTGAGGTCATCATATAGTTGATTGAGAGTTATTGAGTCAAGCTCAATTAAGGTGAACTCTGCCAAGAGATTCACAATGGGTTGTACTGAGGAAATATTTCCATCTGCGTCTTCTGCCACCAAATAGACATCATACAAGTTTTCTCTCACGAAAGGGCCAATATAGTTTTCCATGGTAATGGTCGATGGGTTTTGGTAATCAACCGTTCCGAAAAACACCTGATTTTCGATAGAGGTGGTTCCTTCTCCCGCTTGTTTTATTTCTTCCACAGTGGGTTCCGTTGATTCACCATTTAACCCAACCAGATAGATCGTCGATGTTTCATTAAGAGAGAAGTTCAGTTCGATATCGCTTCCTATTATTCTTCCAGAAGCGCTCAACCATACTGGTGGAATTTCATTGATTATACGGAAAACAGATTCACTCTGTGTAGTAATTGACCTAGTGGTATTCTTTAGGCGAATAATGGCCTGATCTGAGACTATGTCAGGAACAGTGTAGGTTATTTGATCAATGGAAAAACCGCCAAAGGAATTGTTGCCGACGGTAGAAAAGGTTGCCCCATTGTCATAACTGATGGAGATAAGAAGCATTTCGGCGTTCTCCATATTAGTTCTCGACCAGCTTACGATTTCTTGCTGTCCGACCGACCATATTTCTCCTCCATTTGGGCTTAATAGCGTAAGCGTTCTGTCGATGGTACCGATCTCAAAAGGGGCATCACTTACATCTTCGACTGATTTTGTGGTGTTGATTACCTTAATAAGGCTGTTTTTTGTAGCAGCCTCGATGACTTCATAAAATAGGCTACCATTATAAATACTGAAGGGCCCCTGACTTATTTCCGAATAACTTTCACCACCATTTGTGCTTAATAATATTTGGATTACGTCAGAAGCGCCAAAGCTTGTCGCATCCCATGTGATATTCTGCTGTGTGCCAATCTCCCAAAATTCCCCACCATTTGGCTTTGTCACGTTGACATAAGCAACAGACTGAATGGCGAAGACATTGTTGCTGATGTCTGATGCCGTGCGATCTTCTTTTGATACACGAATCATGGACGAAGTAGAGGATATATCTGGTACAACCCATGTGTAGCTGTTGCCAAAAGTACCTCTGTCTATTTCTGAATAATTTCCTCCGCCATTGCTCGTAAGTTCAATGATCAACGTTTCTCCTGCAGGTATATTTTCAGTCGTCCAGCTGATCTCCAATTCACTTCCCACCTCCAATACTTCTCCACCATTTGGCGAAACAACAGTGATTAAAGGAGTAGCTTCTATGGTAAAGATCGTTTCTGATTCATCCGATACGGAAGAGGTACTATTTGTTATTTTAATTTTATTGTTGCTGCCACGTGTAAAAGGAACCGACCATTGGTAGGAGCCATTAAAGACACTTGCAAAGCCTTCGATAACAACGGTATAAGTATCGCCTCCATCATTGCTTAATGCAATGGATAAAATATCCGTGGAGGTTGTATTTTCTAGAGTCCAAAGGATATTATAATTGTCACCAGCCTCTAGTACTTCTCCACCATTTGGGCTAGTCAAGTTAACTACAGGATCAGGGGGCAAAGCGATAAAGAAGTTACTTTCCGAAAATACGACAACTCCACTGCTCGTATTGGTAAGGCGAATTCGTCCAAGGTTGGTCGTTATGCTCGGAACGTTCCAAATGTAACGACTGTTAAAACGCTCAACACTGCCAGTTGCAATGTCGAGGTAAGTATCGCCACCGTCCGTACTCAAGGCGATAGTAAGATCGTCGGATCCATTTAAGAACTGCGTAGACCAAGTGATATTGAAGGTTTTACCAACAGTTAACGAATCCCCACCATTTGGTTGAATTAAGGAGATCGTTGGGTTCGGAGCTAAAATGGTAAAGCTATTATCTGAAAAATCTTCTATAGGATTAGTGACATTCCGAATTCTTATAACAGCCTCTTTCGAAGGGCTTTCTGGCACTGCCCATGTATAGCGGCTTGGATAAGTGGAGAATAGTACCTTTTCAATGATGGAGTAGGATGAACCATTGTTAATGCTGAGTTCTATGTAGAGACTATCTGTACCAGAGATGTTTTGTGAAGTCCACTGGATATTGTATTGTTGACTGCCCGTGAGCACTTCACCGCCATTCGGTTTGATCAAAGTTAAGGAAGGAATTGGCGCAGGTAGGATACTGAAATTTGCAGCTGATTCATCGGAGATTGATTGTGTGATATTTCTCACTCGAACCTTTACGGTTGAAGACACATTTTGAGGGACTTCCCAACTTGTGCTATTGGCAGTTATCGCCCCATAATTTCCTTGAAAGATTGTTGGTAATTCATAATTCGAACCACCGTCTAAAGAGTAATCGGCGACTACACTATCTGTAGCAATCCAAGTTTCTCCTGTGCTCCATTTTATGGAATAGCTATTGCCAGCTCTTAGTTGCTCTCCACCATTTGGTGAGCTCACATTTAATGCGGGACAACTAAGGCAGACATTAAAAGCTGCGGAGGTATCAGATTTTAACCTTGTCGTGTTGTTGACAATGACTTTTACATTGGGACTTTCAATCGAGGGAACCTTCCAGGTATAAACCGATTGGCTGCCTACGTTGGTGAATTGTGAGTGAAACAAGTTGGCCATAAAAGTAAAAGCCCCACTATCAACACTATATGACAGGGTGAACCGATCGTTTACGCCTAAGTCACCATTTTCCCAAGTAATTTGTTCTGTGGCTCCTTGCAGGACATATTGGCCTTCATTTGGAGCGGAAATTTGGACTTGAGGGTCAAAGGATATTTTGAAGACTGAAGTAGTGTCGTCTACAAGTCTGGAGGTGTTCAATACACGAATACTGACATCATTATCAAGTGAGGTGCCTAAGTCAGGAATAACCCAGTTATATGATGACCGCTCCCCATCATTGGTCAATTGCGAATGGAAAGGATTGGCTATAAAGGTATAATTACCTCCATCAACATTATAGGAAATCGTAAATCGATCATTGACGCCAAGATCGTTATTGAGCCAAGAAATGACCACTTGTTCGCCAAATTTGAATTGGTCGGTGGAATCGGGTATTTCTAAAGCGACCAATGGTTCAAAATAAGCCCTGAAAGCTTGTGAAGTATCCTCGACGCTTCTCGTTGTATTTTGAATTCTGATATCGATTTGGCTTTCAAGAATTGTTCCAAGGTCCGGGAGAACCCAAGAATAGTTGGAAGTGTCTCCTGAGTTGGTTAGTTGTGAGTGGAAAGGATTGGCGATAAAAGTAAAAACGCCACCATCTACCCTATAAGCAATGAAAAACCGATCATTTGCTCCTAAATCCTGATTTTTCCATGAGAAGAGAATTGATTCCCCAAACTTATATTGATCAGTGGATACTGGATTGAGGATTTCGAGATCTGGCTCAAGATAAGCGCTGAAAGCTTGTGAAGTATCCTCGACGCTTCTCGTTGTATTTTGAATTCTGATATCGATTTGGCTTTCAAGAATTGTTCCAAGGTCCGGAAGAACCCATGCATAGTTGGAAGTGTCTCCTGAGTTGGCTAGTTGTGAGTGGAAAGGATTGGCGATAAAAGTAAAAACGCCACCATCTACCCTATAAGCAATGAAAAACCGATCATTCGCGCCTAAATCCTGATTTTTCCATGAGAAGAGAATTGTTTCCCCAAACTTATATTGATCAGTGGATACTGGATTGAGGATTTCGAGATCTGGCTCAAGATAAGCCCTGAAAGCTTGTGAAGTATCCTCGACGCTTCTCGTTGTATTTTGAATTCTGATATCGATTTGGCTTTCAAGAATTGTTCCAAGGTCCGGAAGAACCCATGCATAGTTGGAAGTGTCTCCTGAGTTGGCTAGTTGTGAGTGGAAAGGATTGGCGATAAAAGTAAAAACGCCACCATCTACCCTATAGGCAATGAAAAACCGATCATTCGCTCCTAAATCCTGATTTTTCCATGAAAAGAGAATCGTCTCCCCAAACTTATATTCTGCTGAAGCTATCGGAGAAATTATGTCCAAATCGGGTTCAAAATATATGCGAAATACTTCCGATGTATCACTTAGCAACTGGGTAATGTTTTCCACCTTAATCCTGACACTGTTTTCTAAAGCAGTGCCGAAATCAGGAGCAATCCAGGAATACGAAGAATTGTCTCCATTATTGGTTAGTTGGCTATGAAAAGGGCTGGCGATAAATGCAAAAGGGCCTTCATCTACACTATAGGATATGCGAAATTGATCATTGCTACCTAAGTCGATATTTTGCCATGTCAACGTCACTTCATCTCCAAACTTGAACCCATCTGAGGCTGTAGGCGCAGTGATGCCCACCGATTGAATACCTTTCAAAGTTGCTTTTTCTGAAGCAACGGAGACATGGCTGAGGAGGATAAATAAAGAAAAAATGCAGGAAAGAAACACTCGGATACGTATTTGAATAGACCTTTTCATAATTATAGCTTTTGCAATTCCAAAGCTATGAGACGCCAAAGTCGGATAATATACCGTCTGAACGGTATATCCTTATCGGGGATTTATCTGATTTGGAACTTCATATCCTCAATAAAAGGGTTAACTTTTCCTCAATAAAAGACGTTGAATTCAACATTAACATCTACAAAATAAGAGCATATGAAAACCAAAAAAGAAATAGTTAAAAATTGGTTACCAAGATATTCTGGACAGCCTTTGGAATATTTTGGGGACTACATCTTGCTAACTAATTTTAAAAACTACGTTAGACTTTTTGCCAAATGGCATGGCGTGGAAATGATGGGAGAATTTAATACATTTCAATGCGCATCAGCAGGTGGTATGACCATTATTAACTTTGGTATGGGTTCGGCCAATGCTGCGACAGCTATCGATTTGCTCACAGCCATACATCCAAAAGCTGTTTTGTTTTTGGGTAAATGTGGAGGGCTAAAAAAGAAGAATGAAGTTGGTGATCTCATTTTGCCCATTGCTGGTGTAAGGGGAGATGGAACATCCGATGATTATATGCCAAAAGAAGTGCCTGCTTTGCCTGCTTTTGCCTTACAAAAAGCCATCTCTACAACGATTAGAGAGTATGGTCAGGATTACTACACAGGAACCGTATACACCACCAATAGGCGTGTTTGGGAGCATGACGAGAAGTTTAAAAAATACCTTAGGAAGCTTCGAGTAATGGCTATAGACATGGAAACAGCTACTATTTTTACAGCGGCTTTCGCAAATGAAATCCCAGCTGGGGCATTGTTGTTGGTTTCAGATATTCCAATGATTCCTGATGGGGTGAAAACGGATGAAAGCGACAAACAGGTCACGGCTCATTTCGTAGATCAGCATTTGAAAATTGGCATTGATTCTTTGAAGCAACTCATGAATCGATCACAGACGGTAAAGCATTTGATATTTTAAGCATTATCATTAAATGCAATTAGCCTTTACGCGGAAATTGACCTTGTACCATGTTGGGTTTTAATCATTTGCTCTCCATAGGGCAAATTATTCCAAATATGTACTTTGAAGGCGCTCCACAAATAAACACTCCACCAATGTCCTGAACTCCATGTGATCCGGTGAGCACACCGGATATACAACCAGGTTTTGGGAGGAGTTTCGGCCGGCATCTCACGGCGACACTTATTTAGGGATGGTTACTCGCGGGAATGATGGTCCTTATGCCAATATCAATGAAAATATTGAGGGGAAATTATTGGCCCCAATTCTAGTAGGAGCGTCCAAAAGTTTCACGATTGACCTTGCAATATCAGATGATTGGGGTCACACCATCGGTTTTGGCTCTACCTTTTTAAGCTATAACAATCCTACAAAATTACAGATTTATGGAGGCAAAGCCTCTTGTAAAAAGCTTGAACTATTGTGGGAGTCACCAACCATAGGCCATTATAAATGGGAAACATATAAGTTTAGCCTTACACCTACATTTGGGGAAATTGGCTATCTACTTTTTAGACCGGAATATATAGATGAGACAACCTATTTTGGCAATATTCTGCTTGATAACATTCAGAATTGTTCTTTTGATTTTGAGCTTTTTTCAGATACTACCATTTGCGAAAATCAACCTTTAATTGTGGATGTCTCTTTGGAAAATAGAGAATATATTTGGCAAGATGACTCAACTGATCCGGTTTATGAAATAACAAGTACGGGCACCTATAAGGTAGTCATTTCCAATAGTTGCATGTCCCGAGATTACGATTTTGATGTAAACATAAGAAATTGTAAATGCGACAATATTGAGCCCATTCAATTGATGGCATATGACACATTAATTTGCGTATCTGGTTCGGTAGTTTTAAATGCCATGATTCCAAATGGCAAGTATCTCTGGAATGATGGCTCTACCAATTCAGCATTAGTAGTAAGTAGTCAAGGGTCTTATCAGGTGGAAATAAGCAATGGTTGTGAAGCGGAGAATCTTACTTTTGGTGTGGAAACTATAAGATGTGATTGTAATATTGAAGCGCCAAATGTATTTATGCCAAACGGCGATGGATGTAATGAATCGTTCGAGATTTCGGGTTCTGTAGACATTGCCAAGTACAACCTGATTACTTATAATTGAATTGGAAACGTAGTGTACGTAACCGATCAAGTAAATAAATATTGGGACGGCACGTTTCAAGGAAATCCGGTACAAGATGGGGTCTACTTTTAGTATGCGCAACTAGCCGGCATTCAGAAGAATACGATAGTAGATAATACCATCAAAGGTGTAATTAATGTGATGGAAATGACTATTCTCGATAGTAAAGAAGGACAACAGTTTGATAGATATCATTCGTTTTGTGTCTTATTATAAATAATGGTTAATTTGAATAAATGACACTTTACAACTCCATTAGTTATGAAAAAATTTAGAGCTTCTTTTTTCCTTTTATTGACACTTCAGGCGTGTGAGTGTGTTGGTGGTAGTGATTAGCCTCGGCTAAGTTCAATGAGGATTACTTTTAATCTGGTTAATCCATGGGGTCAGGACTTATTGGAACAGTGAAGCGTTCATACCAAAGATTCAACGTTTATGTTAAGAACCAATGGCGATACAATATATCATGGACCAAATCGAATTAGTGGAAAGGTGAATTTCACTCCTTATCACTTTTATAAATTGGTATTCGGAGAATAACAAATTGATATTTTTTATCTACATCTGCATGCCCACATTTTAGATGTTGATACCATGACATTTGAATATTTTGTCGGCTTTGGAAAGTGTAGCGCTGAATTTGCCAACCAAATTTTAATTTTTAATAATGAAGTCTTTTTTGAGGATAATACCACTGACGATAATGGTTTTTACGTCAGTCTTACTAAGTCTTAATCATGTAATAGCGCAAGATTGTGCTACTCCTGATTAAAGTGATTGCGCTAATTACTTGATTTAATCTGTTCCACAATCTTTGCCATTACTCTTTCCCCATCCATGGCAGCACTCACGATACCGCCCGCATATCCTGCACCTTCTCCGCAAGGGTATAGGTTTTTGATTTGAGGGTGCGCTAAAGTTTCCTCATTACGAGGGATTCTTACGGGCGAGGAAGTTCTACTTTCTACGCCAATAATCTGCGCTTCATTCGTCAGGTAACCACGCATTTTTTTACCAAAATGTTTGAAACCTTGTTTAAGTCTTTTCCCAATAAAGTCTGGTAACATTTCATCCATTCGTACAGCGTTTAGTCCTGGTTGGTAGGAAGTATCATTGAGTTCGGTAGATATTTTTCCTTCCACAAAGTCAACCAGCCGCTGCGCTGGGGCAGCTTGGGTTTCTCCACCCATTTTCCAAGCTAATTTTTCAATATCAGCCTGAAACTCCATAGCAGCAAGATTTCCGAACTTTTGATAGGCTTTAATATCTTCGAGCTCTACAGCGGCGACAATTCCAGAGTTTGAATATTTACTATTTCTTCTGGAAGGGCTCATACCATTGACCACTAGTTCTCCGGGCGAAGTTGCGGCGGGAACGATAAATCCTCCGGGGCACATACAAAAAGAAAATACGCCACGTTCTGTTTTTTGGAATTGTGTCTGCGCTACCAATGAGTAAGCAGAAGGCGGTAAATAATCGCCACGATCGTCACAATGATATTGAATGCTATCAATGAGTTGCTGTGGGTGCTCTACGCGTACACCGAGAGCAAACGGCTTAGCTTCAATGTTGATTTTATGCTGCTCACAGAGTCGAAAAATATCTCTAGCACTGTGTCCAGTGGCCAATATGGTAGCCTCCCCTTTAATAGTATCTCCATTGGCCAGTTTGACCCCTGTTATTTGATCGGATTCCAAAAGGAAGTCAACCACTTTGGCATCAAAAATAACTTGACCGCCTGCAGACTCGATGGTTTCCCGAAGAGCAGTAACTATATTGGGGAGTTTGTTGGTACCAATATGCGGATGCGATTCAAAAAGAATATCTTCTGGGGCACCATGAGCGACCAATATTTCGAACACGCGGCGAACACTTCCACGCTTTTTAGATCGGGTATATAGCTTACCATCGGAGTAAGTTCCAGCTCCACCTTCACCAAAACAATAGTTGCTGTCTGGGTTGACAATATGGTCTTTGTTAATGGCGGCTAAGTCCCTTCTGCGCGCTCTGACGTCTTTGCCGCGATCGAGAATAATCGGTTTGAGTCCGTTTTCGATGGCTTTTATACCTGCGAATATCCCCGCAGGTCCAGCGCCGATAATGATGATTTCAGGGGCATTTTCAACATTTTGTGTTTGCTTGAAATACTCCACGTATTCCACGCCCAAAGGCTTTTGATCAATCGCCACGCGCAGATTGATCTTGACGTTTTGCTGTCTTGCATCGATCGATCTTTTGGTAATGGCGAAATGTTGCTCTTCACCAAGCTTCCCGATTTTTTTGAGATGCTCGCTTAAATTTTCTTCGCTAAAGCCAAGGTGTGGAGGAACAACAAGATCAATTTCTGACATAAAGCAAAATTAGATCAAAATGTTAAGTGAGAACAGCGTAGTTGATCTTTGGAGAGTCCTTTTTTAATAATCAGGGAATTGTACTTTTTAATCCTGACAGGTTTTTAAAATCTGTCAGGATTATTCCTTCTTTGCACAATATATTTAAACGCCTTCAGCCACTACCTCAGTAACTTCAGGTACCATTTTTTTCAATAGATTTTCAATACCAGCTTTTAATGTCACTGTAGAAGACGGACATCCTGAGCAAGAACCCTGAAGAAGTACTTTAACGACCCCTTCGTTGAACGAGTGAAATGAAATAGCACCACCGTCCATTTCAACAGCCGGTCGGATATATTCGTCAAGAATACCTTTGATTTTTGCCTCAATATCCGTGTCGGTATCGAGTACTTTATGATCTTCTTCGATATTTTCTTCGAGTAGGATCTGACGACCATCTTCAATGAAGGCTTTAATAAAGGCTTGAATTTCGCCTTTTACCTCGTACCAGTCTGTTAAATTATCCTTAGTAACGGTAATAAAGTTGCTCATGTAAAAAACTCTTTTTACATATTTAAAATCAAAGAGCTCGAAGGCTAATGGGGCATTTGCCGCACTTTCCTTATCAGGAAAATCTCTACTTACTCCTTCTGACAATAAGAATAAGTTCGTTACAAACTTTAAAGAGTTAGGGTTAGGATTTGCTTCAGTGTATATAGTAATAGGCTGTTTCGTAGTAGCTTCCATTTCAAGTATTGATTTATGTTTAATGGTAAAGGCAAATCTCCATGAAAAGTTCATTGATACACGCATTTATTGAAGAAAAAAGAAGTCCACTTGCGGAATGAACTCGTCAATAGCTGATTTAATCGGTATCGATCCTGAAATGTTTTCACTTGTTGTTTTACCAATACTCATTTTCCTTGCCCGGATTACCGATGTATCCATCAATACGCTCAGAATCATTTTCATGCTTCATGGGAAAAAATTGATCAGCACGGTATTTGGGTTTTTTGAGTCATTAATCTGGTTGATAGCCATCAGCCAAATTTTTCAAAACTTAGATTCTGCAGTGACCTATCTGGCCTATGCAGGTGGTTTTGCTACAGGTATTTTGGTGGGTATGTTTATTGAAGAAAAACTGGCTTTAGGAAGGGTGATTGTCAGAGTCATTACGGGAGTTTCTGCCGAAGATTTTATCAGTTATTTTGATAAAAACAGCTATCGATATAGTTATGTCGATGCTTTTTCAGATAAAGGAGAAGTAAATATTATTTTCACCGTCATCAAAAGGGAGAAGCTCAAAGAGACCATTAAAATCATCAAATCATACAGTCCCCAAGCATTCTACACCGTAGAAGGCGTAAAAAAGGTCAGCGATGATGAAATCGCTGACGAACGAGGGGTTTCTTTCAGGAAAAAATGGAAGAAGGATTAGTCTTCGCTCAACTCCCCTTCAGAGCTTGCAATCATGGTAGCCACAGTCGCATCACCAGTAATGTTGGCCACTGTTCTCGTCATATCTAAAATCCTATCTACTGGAAAAATGATAGCGATCCAGGCAGGATTTAAACCAACCGTCTGGATGATGATGATAAGCATCACAAGACTTGCGCCGGGAACAGCTGCTGTTCCTATAGAGCCTAAAGTGGCAGTTGCTACAATAGCCAATTGCTGAGCGAGGGTGAGGTCGATATAATGCAGTTGCGCCAAGAAGACGGAAGCAATCGCTAAGTATAAACTTGTACCATCCATATTGACTGTTGCCCCAATTGGCAGGACGAAACTTGAGACATTTTTAGAGACACCAAGATTCTCTTCTACACACTCCATGGTTACAGGCAATGTCGCTGCACTGGAGCTTGTAGAGAAAGCTAAAAACTGCGCAGGAGCCATGCTTTTGAAGAAGCGTTTATAGTTAATTTTCTTAACAAATAGCTTGGCAATGGTCGGGTAAAATACAAAAATCATAAACCCAAGACCTAGCAAAACAGTCATCGTATACCAACCTAAACTTTTGAAGATTTCGAAAACCTCTGCTGGACTATTGGCCATCTTCGCTACTACTCCAGCCAGTAATGCAAATACGAAGAAGGGTGCTGCGCCCATGATTGTATCAACCATTCTAAGAAATACTTCATTGATGGACTCGATGAATTTTTTAACTGGTGCTACTCTCTCATTTGGCAAAACTGCCATAGTAATACCAAAGAAGATCGCGAAGAAGATCACCTGGAGCATGAGCTTGTTGTTCGAGATAGATAAAATGATGTTTTCAGGCACCATGTCTACAATGAATTGTAATGGAGGTGTTTCTTTTTGCATTTTCGCAAGAGACATTTTATCAGAAACCTGACTGGCATCATTATAAGACCCTGACGCTTTAATTTCACTAATGAGGTCTGCATATTTGGCTTCTGCCAAGAGATTCTTACCATCCTTGATTTCCACATTAGGCGTTTCAGCGACCCATAGCTCATAGGATATTCTGTTTTTTACTCTTTGACCTTCTTCAATATAACTACCAGGTTCGATCAAATTGACGACCAGCAGCCCTACGCCAATCGAAGTAACGGTGGTTAGGAGATAAACTGCCAACGTTTTAGCGCCCATTTTACCGAGCTTTGAGGTGTCCTCTAAGCTTGAGATTCCATTAATAATGGAAAACAATACAAGCGGCACAGCAATAAACTTCAACAGCTTGATGAAAATTGCCCCAAATGGATCAATCCAGTTGATAGTGAATTGATTCCATCCAAATGCACTTGATAAAAACGCCCAGCCAATTCCAAGGACTAGACCGATAATTATTTTGACGTGGAGGGGTAGGTTTTTCATATTCGCTTCTTTGTAAAACGTGAATTTAGCGATTAACCATAAATACTTATGATTGGAGGCTAGTTATGTCACAAGAATATCGTCGAATACTGCTTTAGACTTCAATAGCCCCGTTTTTAAGCGAAATGATTTATCCCATTGAATACAATAGTGAAAACCTTATCATAACTATTGTTAATGTATTGTATAAAAAATATTAATTTTCATTTATTGATTAATTCCCCGTGATTTGTATTAAGAAAAAGAAAATAAATGCAGAATATAATTACGCTCATACCAGTTTTAGCCCCGTTATTATTGTTTTCTTATGCCTTGGTTGCCATATTAAATGCGGATGCAAGGATCATTAGGTCAAAGAATACCACCCAATATCTTGGTGCGTTTGGTATACTGGTTGCGATTATTAGTGCGGGATTAGTAGCACAATATGGCACTTTCCAATCAGAGACCATTGGTTGGAACGAGCTAGGTTTTTCGATTAGACTTGATGCCCTAAGTATGACCATGTTTACCATGATTTCATTACTGGGCTTCATTATTCTCAGGTTCAGCACAAATTATCTCGATGGGGATGCTAGACAAGCTATATTTTTAGCGAGATTGGCGACCACTATTGCATCTGTAGAACTGCTCGTACTATCAGGTAACCTTGGGCAATTATTTGTTTTTTGGGTGATTACGAGTGTTTGCATGCATTACCTTCTTGTCTTTTATAGAAATCGGCCACAAGCGATCGCTGCAGCACGTAAGAAGTTTATCGTTGCGCGACTAGGGGATTTAAGTTTGTTTCTGGCAATAATTTTGGTTTATGTCAGTATTGGGTCTGGTGATTTGGCGAAAATTTTTGAGGAGGTTCAAAATGCTGGCTTTCTAAGTGTAGAGTTGACATGGGCGACAATATTTTTCGTGCTAGCTGCCGTGCTCAAATCTGCTCAATTTCCAACACATGGCTGGTTAATCGAAGTAGTCGAAACACCAACTCCTGTATCTTCTTTATTACATGCTGGCCTCCTTAATGCTGGTCCATTTCTCATTGTGCGTATGGGTTTTTTAATGAGTGAATCTACCACAGCGTCATTAATGTTGATAATAATAGGGGGCTTTACTGCCATGTTTGCTTCCGTTGTTTATTTAACACAGCCTACCGTAAAAGTATCTTTGGGCTATTCTAGTGTCGCCCATATGGGTTTCTCACTTTTGGTTTGCGGGTTTGGCGTGTATTCCGCCGCAATTCTCCACCTTGTGGCTCATTCATTTTATAAAGCCCATTCATTTCTATCATCAGGCAGTACTATCGACAGTGTTCGTGCCAAGAGGATCAGCGTTCCGAAAAGAAAAGGTAGCTACTTACTTATTGCACTGAGTATCGCTTTTTCACTTTCGGTTTATGCGGTTTTTTGCTATTTGTGGGGGATACAACCACAGCAAGACTTTGGCTTGATGGCAATAGGAGCCATTATTGTTATGGGTCTAAGTCAGATCCTCACGCAAACGCTTGACTCAAAAGGGACGGTCAAAGCCATGTTGCAATCTGCATTTTTGGTAATCGCAGTAGCGGGATTGTTTTTTATATTAGAAAAAGTAGCGCATTGGTTATTGCAATCTCAAATTCCACAAGTCAATGTTCCAAGTATGGCAATACAAATGACAAGTGGTGTTATCGTCTTTTGCTTTGTAGTTATCGTACTAATACAACTCGCAGCGCCTAATTTAAATAATGGAAAGTTTGGATATATGCTCGGCGTTCATTTACGAAACGGTCTTTACGCTAATGTAATTTTTGATAGGCTAGTTGGTTCATTAAAGAGTAGCAAATTCCGTTGGGTCAATCTGACCATAGTCGAAGGAGAGGATTTCAAGAGACAAAAAGCTTCCTCGCTCATCATAGAAAAGAAATAATCTCCGAAACATAAGAAAGCGAAAGACAGATGTATCAAGAAAAAGCAATAAACACAGTTGCAGGGGTTAAAAAAGTGCTAAAGAATGGCGTGGCTAAGATTGCGCCTCTTTGGTCTTTAGAGAATTTTGTGGCCGTAAATCCCTACTTGGGGATGTCAGAAAAGAAATTTTCCGATGCTATGGATTTTCTTTATAAGTCCAGCAACACGAAAGCGACATTGCCTGTGGAGTTTTATATCGCGGCAATCAAAAATGGAGTAGTGAGTATCTCGGATATCTCCTATGCCCTGAAGGTGAATGATTTTGGATATTCATCTGATGTAGAGGAGTTTCTTGAGGAGATTCAAATGGTAAAACAAGTGGATGATCATGTCATGACTCTCGCGGATGTGGCCGATAGAAGTCAAGGTAAAAAATGGAGTCGTTTTATGGTTGATCGGCTTTCTTTTTGGGCGTCTGCTTATTTTGACACTAAACAAGCTACTTGGGATACAGCCAAAAATCAAGACTCCCTTTTCGTAGCATGGAAGTCTGAGGCTGAAATTGACTTTAGTGCAGAAGCGATGGGTCTGAGGGATTTTAGAAAAATAGTCAAAAAACTCCCAGGGGATTATATTTCGGCAGCAGCAAAGGCCTTAGAAACGCTCAATGTACCAGCAGAAGCTCTTGAGCTTTATATTAATAGCCTATTGATGAAAATTAATGGCTGGGCGGGTTATACTTCCCGTATCGATTGGGACGCAAATCTTGAAGGTAAAGAAAGCCACGCTACGGAAGAGCTTCTTACAATTGCGCTGGTTTGGGAAATGTGTATCAAAGAATCCTTGGATAGCGAACCTTTAGCGCAGGCATGGATGCAAAGTAAAATTAGCATAGAAAGGTTGGCCTCCCAACCATTCGTTGATCAAAAATTATCTCAACAGCTGGTACTTCAAGAAGCATTTGATCACGCCAACCAGCGATTGATTATTGATAAGATAAATAGTCAAGGCACGACGGATAAGCCAAAAGGTAAACCTTCAGTTCAAGCAATTTTCTGTATTGACGTGCGTTCCGAATTATATAGAAGAAATCTTGAAGCAGCCAATGAAAGTATGGAAACAATGGGCTTTGCAGGTTTCTTTGCCTTTCCAATAAAATACTTACAAATAGCGCATGATCAAGGAACCAATAATTGCCCTGTATTACTAACGACTGCCTATAATATTGAAGAAAGTTTGAGTGATATTGATGCGGAGCAAAATGCCGCGGCAAACCGGACACTGAGGCGACAAGTAGAAAAAGCATGGTATTCTTTTAGATCTGGTGCGATTAGCTGCTTTAGTTTTGTAAGCCCTGTTGGAATGGCCTATTTACCCAAACTGTTTACCGACTCTTTTGGTCTTACAAGACCGGTACCACACCCGAAGGAAGCAGGGCTATCTTCTGCTACCATAGCAAACAAAAGTGTTCGTTTGGATCATAAAGATAATGAAGGCCAACTCACTGGAATCCCACAACAAGATCGATTGAAAATGGCTATTTCAGCATTGAAAGCGATGAGCCTGACAGACAACTTTGCTCGGATTGTGCTAATCACTGGCCATGGTGCTACCACCGTTAATAATCCACACGCAACCGGTCTTGATTGTGGCGCATGCGGAGGTAATTCAGGAGAAGCAAATGCAAAAGTGGCAGTGGCTGTCCTCAATGATCCAAAGGTAAGAGTGGGGCTAAAGATGTCAGGTATAGACTTGCCAGAATCGACTATTTTCGTTGCTGCTTTACATGATACTACTACCGACGAAGTAACCCTCTTCAATGTCGACAACATACCATCCACACATGATCAAGATGTGGTCGAATTGAGGTATTCATTGAAAATTGCAGGAGAGTCGGCGAGAAAAGAACGTGGCACTAGAATGAATATTACGAAAGGTAATGTCAGTAAAAAAGTACTTCAAAGAAGCAAAGATTGGTCTCAGGTTCGTCCCGAGTGGGGGTTAGCCGGTTGCTCTTCTTTCATAGTTGCACCAAGGTCTCGTACTTCTCAACTTAATTTTGGTGGTAAAGCATTTATGCACAGCTATAATTGGGAAAAAGACACGGAATTTGCTGTTCTTGAACTCATCATGACTGCTCCAATGGTCGTGACTAGCTGGATAAATCTGCAGTATTATGCCTCTACTGTAGACAATAAGACCTTTGGCTCTGGAAATAAAACGTTACATAATGTGGTTGGTGGATTGGGCGTACTGGAAGGTTTTGGAGGAGACCTAAGAGTTGGACTTCCAATGCAGTCCGTGCACGATGGAGAGAAGTATCAACATGAACCACAGCGCTTAAACGTTATCATTGAAGCACCCATTGATGCGATGAGTAAAATTCTAAAAAAACACGAGTCAGTAAGACAGCTTTGTGATAATCAATGGATTTACCTTTTTGCCATGAATAAAGACGGGAAAGTCGCCTATAAGTACATCGGAAACCTAGAATGGGAGTTACTTCCAACATTATAAATTGATTCCTTAGATAAAATTGAAACCAATTCAGATTTTTCTGAATCAATAACGAGGAAGAATAAGGGACATTTCTGTTGTAGGAACGAGAAACTTGCCAATGGATTTTCAGCGCGTTGATACTATACATTTATTCATTTATACACATTATTAAACCTTTGTGAAAATGAGTAACTAATTGATTAAACCTACAAAAAAAGGCCTCTTAGTATTTACTTAGAGGCCTTTTTTTTGGCTATCAAAACCTTTTATCAAATGAGAAACACCTATTCTTCTTCTAAAGGGTTAATTGCTCATATAAGAGAACAGAAATGAAGCCATTGATTATAATTCACGGAGATCAAATGACCTTGTTTACCTCTAGAATTAGCGCTTGTCTAAAGGATGAGTCTGATTCACAATGTTCGCGATCAAGGTTTGCTCAGTTTGAAAAATGGGAACCGTCTATGGAATGGATTACATCAAGTAAATGATTATTTTGAAAACAAGTATAACGCATAGATTGGACGTTATGGACAGGCGCTAGTCAAACTTTTGGATAGGCTCTATTCGTTCTCGCTAACAATAGGAAATCGGCTATAACTAAGGCGGCCATCGCATCCACAATGGCCACTGCTCTTGGCACCACACATGGATCATGACGTCCTTTTCCAGAGACCGTGGCTTCATTGCCTTCCTTATCGACGCTTTCTTGGTCCTGCATGATGGTCGCTACGGGTTTGAATGCGACGTTGAAGTAGATGTCCTCACCGTTTGATATGCCGCCTTGTACGCCACCGGAATGGTTTGTCCGAGTTTTGATCACTCCATCTTCCTTGTAGAAAGCATCATTGTGCTCTGAGCCGCGCATTTTCACGCCTTCAAAGCCACTGCCATATTCAAATCCTTTTACCGCGTTTATGCTCAGCATCGCTTTGCCAAGTTCTGCATGCAATTTATCAAAGACAGGTTCACCCAAGCCAACAGGAGTTCCTTTGATTACCCCAGTGATTATGCCGCCAATGGTATCTTGGTCTTTTCTTACTTGATCGATATAGTCAAACATCTGTTGTGCCATTTCTGGATCAGGGCATCTCACAGCATTGTCATCTATTTTGGATAGATCAAGTTCGTTGTATTTTTTCTTTAAAGTCAAGTCACCAACTTGAGAAACATAGGCATAGAACTCGATTCCAAATTGCTTTAAAAACAACTTGGCAACTGCTCCAGCAGCTACACGTGCGGCAGTTTCTCTTGCAGAGCTCCGGCCACCACCGCGATAATCTCTTTCTCCATACTTTGCGTCATAGGTGTAGTCTGCATGGCTAGGTCTAAACTTATCGGCGATGTGAGAATAATCTTTACTCTTTTGATCCTTGTTTCGAATCAGCATGCCTATTGGTGTTCCGGTTGTGACCCCTTCGAAAACACCGGAAAGTATTTCTACCTCGTCCTCTTCTTTTCTTTGTGTAGTTATTCTCGACTGACCGGGTTTTCTCCTGCCAAGCTCTTGCTGAATAAATGCTTCGTCTATTGGGATGCCTGCCGGACAACCGTCAATAGTAACTCCGATAGCTTTTCCGTGCGATTCCCCGAAGGTAGAAATCCTGAATATGTTTCCGTAAATACTCCCCATGCGCTTATTTTTTTGATAGAATTCCGACTGAGAGCGCTAACATAGCCAAAATAAAGACGTTGACAAAGGTCTTAAACCAAGCGCTTTCTGTTGTGTTGATCATCGTGTCATCTTCAAAGGCTATTCCATCATAAAATGAGCCCATATCATTAGAAATGATATACTCATTTTTCCTACTTTCTCCACTGACGGTGACTATATGTTGAGATTTTAAAGTATCATATTTTTCTTTAATAGGATTAAAGTAGATCCAGTGGAAATAGTCGCCCAGCTGAAATTGTCCGGGCTCATTTGGGATTCCATAAAAGTTGAAGGTTTTTGTTCCTTTTACCTTACCATTAGATCGATTAATATTTTGTTTGACATTAGGATCATAAATATCAAATTCCTCGCTGCTAGGGATATTTAAAGACTCTATAGCGCTTATGTTTCCTTCGCCGAGTATGTTAAATTCATAATTAAAACTTTGGCCAGTTTTTAGGTCAAGCGCATTGATTTTTTCTGCCATTCTATAGTTACCCACAGCTACACGGTCTTTTAATGGGTGAGGAGGCAACTCTTTTACCGTGATTTTTTTTGCTTTGGAATAAAAAGTCTCAAAATCTTCTTTTCGGTTTCTTCCAAAGAACGAAGGGTTTTTTGCCACCTGATATTTGATCATTTTTAATCCGACAGAATTGAATTCAATGTCTTCATCATTGAGTGGATAATAGGCTGCTTGAAAAATTTTGTACTGCGTGTAGCCTTTGTTGTTAATAGTAATAGGCTCGCCGGTAATATTGTCAATGCTGAAATTCTCTTCCCAGCAATTCGCAGGATTGATATTTTTTACAATATCGGTTATTTGCTTGCCGAGATCATAAAATCTCATGTCTGCTTTGTTAGACTCGGATACATAAAAGGCCAATGTCGTAGTAAAGCCTTCCCCTATATACACTTCAGTTTTATCAATGGTCAATGCTAAAAAGGCATCCGCTTTGATATCTACAAATTCTGTCGCTTGTGCAGGCTCGTTATTAAAAAAGTTCTGAAAAGGATCACCGGAAGGATCTCTTCTACGCTTTTGCTGTAGCGCTGGGCCGACCTTGATGGTAAACCCCGATGTTGTAACTGCTTGATCATTCACGGTCATTTCAAAGTTCTGTAATCGAAACGTACCTTCCTGCCTTGCCTGATAATTTTGACTAATGCTTTGAGAGGAGGTCATTCGTCCATTGACGACACTAGTTGATGTAGAAGATGATGTGCCTCTTTTTACAAATCCTTCTATATCTGGAAATGGGCTGTATTTTTTTAACCGATCATTTTCAACGGTCAAGGTTAAGGTGAAATATTGGTTCAGTCCTATTTGGGTAGCTCCGGGCTTGACAGTAATCGTTTGAGCCTGGGAAAAACTAATGAAAAAGAGAGACAGGAAACAACTTATAACCATCCCTCTCGTTTTATGCCTGAAGGCGTTTGCAAACGTTTTCAAAATTAAAATATGATTTGTAAAAATGAATAGAATTATTTAACTTATAGTTTGTAAGATGTTCACAAGAGAACGTCAAATTTACTTCATAGTTAGATTCTTTAACAAAATTTAAAGTTAATGTTAGAGTACTTTAAAACAATCCTAGCCAAAGTCAGTTTTGACAGGCGGCTCTTCGAGAAAGAGCTTAGAAAAGCAATAAAATCCCTGGTGTCAGATGAGATACCCAAATTGAGGGACTGGTGTTATGACGAATTCAGTCATATCTATGGAACAATTCTTAACAAATGTTTTACTAATGTATTAACCTAAAACCAAAACCGCCGTAAGGCGGTTTTTTATTGAGGCGTGTTTTTTAAGGTCTCTTCGTCAATTACCCTCACTCAACAACGATAATAAACGAATAAGCTTCTTTTTTGATCATTAACCATTTTTTTGTGTCTTTCGTGGCTACTTTTTTTTGAATGACATGAATGCGCAGGTTGACGAATGACTATTTTGGTTCATTGAAATTCCGATAGAGAGACGCTTAAGGTTTTCTAAATGAATCTTTAATTCTTGAGAAAATTCATCAATAGAATCTATTTTAGTTTGCGGTTTTAACAATTCTTTTTCAAGAAAGGTGAGGCTACCTTCCGACGATTTAATAAATGCTTTTCTTTTTGGCTAAAAACCAAAGTAGAGAGAATATGTACTTTGAATGACTCGCTCATTGTTTCAAATGCAATTTTAGTTTCCTCTGACTTATCTTCTTGATCTCAACACCTTTTTTTATCTTTCACAATGGCCCATTATCAAGCTTTTCTAAGGGAAGAACGAATTGGGGTCTTACAAAATGTCGAAAGACACTAAAGAACTTTTTTCCTTGTTCACAATGTAATGTGTTGCTTATTCTTCCCAAAGAGTATGCGAATTCAAGCATTTTACTAAATAGGAACGTGGAAATTATAGTAGCTCGTTGGCAAGATTTGCAAGCTCAGAGCGCTCTCCTTTTTCCAATGTAATATGTGCGAACATAGGGTGGTCTTGTATTCTATCAATAAGGTAGGAGAGTCCATTACTCTGTGTGTCGAGATATGGCGTATCAATTTGATATATATCTCCGGTAAATACAATCTTGGTGTTTTCACCTGCTCTTGTGATAATGGTTTTCACCTCGTGGGGCGTAAGGTTCTGCGCTTCATCTACGATAAAGAAGATATTAGAGAAGCTCCTTCCACGAATGTAGGCCAATGGGGATATCATGAGCTTTTCTTTATTCACCATATCAGTGATATGTTTAAACTCTTTGTCAGTCTCTTTGTATTGATTTTGAATGAGTTTAAGGTTATCCCATAGAGGCTCCATGTAAGGGTTCAGTTTGGACTTAACATCTCCTGGGAGATAACCAATATCCTTATTGCTCAAAGGGACAATTGGTCGGGCTAGATATATTTGCTTAAAATTCTTTCTTTGTTCTAAGGCAGCTGCCAAAGCAAGTAATGTTTTTCCTGTTCCCGCAACGCCATTAATACTTACAAGCTTGATATCAGGGTTGAGCAAGGCATGGATAGCAAAAGTTTGTTCTGCATTGCGTGGTTTAATCCCATAGACAGCTACTTTATCTACTTTTTCAATCGTTTTTTCTGCAGGATTGTAATAAGAAAGCACGGAATTTCTTTCACTCTTTAGTATATAATAGGAGTTAGAAATAGCCTTTTTATCTTTGAGAATATTCTCTTTTGGTATCGAACCATTTTTAAAAACATCATCAATATCTTCTGCAGTAACACTCTCCAGCTCAAATTTTCCTGGGTTAAGGTTACTTACATTTTTGATCTTTCCAGTTTCATAATCTTCGGCAAAAAGGTCTAATGACTTAGCCTTCAAACGAAGGTTGATATCTTTACTAACGAGGATTACCTTTTTGTTTTTTTCGCTGATTTTAAGTGCTAAAGCGGCATTTAAAATATGGTGATCATTTTTGTCATCACCGAATACTTCCACTGCGTTGACCGTTTTTTGAGAAGACTCCATGAGCACCTTGAATTTTCCCTTTTTTTTGCCGTCGATGGGATTCCAATCTTGGAGCATTTTGTCTTTTGCCAACTTGTCTAAGAGTCGTGTGAACTCCCGAGCTTCAAAGTTTTTTGAATCGTTCCCTTTCTTGAATTGGTCCAACTCTTCAAGGACTGTTATAGGAATGCCGACATCATGCTCAGCAAAATTAAGTATTGAATCGTGTGCATAAAGGATGACTGAAGTGTCGAGCACGAAAATCTTTTTTTCCGAGGCTGTTCTTGGCATTGGCAAAATGGTTTGGGTCTAAAATGGTCTGTAGTAATATTACTTATTTGGCATGCAATTCATGGCCTATTGCCATGGAAATTGATAAATTATTCTATAGCCTCAAACCAGTCTTCTAGTTCTCGGGGAATGACCCGGATCACATTTGCTAAAACCATGTCTATGATAACGTTGGATGCTCTTTCGTAAGGTAACCCAGAAAGTTGCTGAAATTTGGATACCGTTGTTCTTCCAACTTCCTCAATTTGTCTTAAAAGCATTCTTTCCAATTCACCATATTTCAGCGTTCGTTCTTCGCCGCGCGTAGATAATTTTAAGATTTTACGCATTTCTTTACTGGCCTGAATACTCCGATCTTCCACTCTGACAAATGCCTTTCCATAGCGATGGTGTTTCTGTTCAAAGGCAAAATGGGGCTTTTTATCACTCGGGAAAATAAAATAATGTAACAACCCTTTTTTCTCATTAAGCTTGATGATTTCTGCATCAAACTTTATCTCAGGCTTACAAAGTTCGTTAATTGATTTTTTAAGAATATAATCTTCTTCTTCTGGATATTTCAATCCAGCAATGGTCTTGTCGTCATCTACGCCGATAAAAAGATGACCACCGTTCGAATTAGCAAAAGCTACGATCTCTCTTATGACCTTTTCAGGATGGTTGAGTTTTCGTTTAAACTCAACCCTAGAATTTTCTCCACCAAAAACGATTTTTTTAACCTCAAGAAGATTCATAGCCTTTACATTCCAATGCTGTCTCTAACCCATCAACGACGGATGATGAGTAAGTATTTAAGATTGCTCTTAAAAAAATGAAGAAGAATTAATAATTATTTTCTTCTTCATCATCTGCGGGACCAGGCATAGAAAACATACTGCTCAAAAGATCTTTGAACTGCATCCCACGTTCGAGGGTATGCTTACTTAGTACGCTATATTCTGCTAGTCCATGCAGTGCGAATTCCATTAGAAAAAGTCTGAATTCTTTTGGCTGCTTTCCATGCACGTCATTGACTAACGCGTCCAAGCCGGGAATTTGCATGAGCTCTTTTTCATATTCTTCTTGTGTGAAATCATTGAGCATGTCAACCATGTTGCCTTCACCAAACCAATCTGCGATGGTTTTGTATGGGTTCTTGGTGGTTTTACTCTTTCGAATGGTCTCCGGATCAGTAAAATAGGAAACGAATTGCGTTCTTAGCGCCTTGCCAACCAAATTAGCCGCGACAATACCAGGGCCTTCCTGCTCACCTTCATAAACCAACTCTACCTTTCCTGTTATGGCAGGTATTACGCCCATTAGGTCGGAGATACGAATATGTGTTGATTTTTCACCTGTTTTCAAAATACGCCTTTCCGCAGTGCTGACCATGCTTTCGTAAGCCGAGATAGTCAATCTGGCGGATACCCCGCTTTTCGCATCGACATATTCACTTTCTCTGGCTTCAAAAGCGATTTGCTCTATCAAGTCTTTGGCCAAATCAAATACCTCAATTTGTGCTTTTTGCTCTTCTTCCAGATTAGCTTCTTGTTGCGTAATCTTTTTACCTATTTCAATACTTTTTGGATAATGGGTGATAATTTGGCTGTCGATCCTGTCTTTTAGTGGTGTGACAATGCTGCCACGATTGGTGTAATCTTCAGGGTTCGCCGTAAACACAAACTGTATTTCCAAAGGCAATCTGAGCTTGAAGCCACGGATTTGAATATCACCTTCTTGTAATATGTTGAATAATGCAACTTGAATACGTGCCTGCAAATCAGGGAGCTCATTGATAACAAAAATACAACGATGAGATCGTGGAATTAAACCATAATGAATAACCCGCTCGTCCGAATAAGGGAGCTTTAAACTGGCCGCTTTTATCGGATCAACATCTCCAATAAGATCGGCAATTGTAACATCAGGTGTCGCTAATTTCTCAGTATATCTATCACTATGATGCATCCAGCTAATGGGTGCTTCATCACCATGCTCGCGGATAAGATCAAGACTAAACCTAGATAGAGGGTTTAACGGATCATCGTTCAACACTGATCCTTCGATAACAGGAATATATTCGTCCAAAAGGCTCGTCATCATCCTTGCAATTCTTGTCTTTGCTTGACCTCTGAGGCCGAGAAAATTGATATTATGCTTGGCAAGGATTGCTCTTTCAATATCTGGAATTACTGTGTCTTCATAACCCCAAATACCTTCAAATACATTTTCACCAGCTTTCAACTTTGCAATCAAGTTGGTTCTGAGTTCGTCTTTTATTGTGTTTGGGATGTAGCCCGCGTTTTTAAGCTCACCTAATTTGGTGATTTTTAGTTTTTGCTCTGAAGTAAGTGACTTATAATTCATTGTTGATGTTTCCTGATTTGATTGTATTTGGAGCAAAATAAATTGACTTGCCCGATCAATGAAATTTGATTAGTGTTCTATAACTACAAATTCTTTCTTCTGTTTTTCCGATAGTCCTCGAAAATAAGATTTCCAAGTCCTTTTAAGCTGCTATAGTATGCATTGCCATTGTTTACCTCAGTAAACTCTTTAACAAACTGTTTTAAATAAGGATCTGTGGCAATCATAAAAGTGGTAATAGGAATGTTGATTCTTCTGCATTGTGCCGCGAGATTCAACGTCTTATTGATGATTTTCGGATCTAGTCCAAAACTATTTTTGTAATACTTGATACCTTGTTTGAGGCAAGTTGGCTTGCCATCGGTTATCATAAATATCTGTTTGTTCTTGTTTTTTCTTCTTCTGAGCAAGTCCATGGCCAGCTCAAGTCCGGCAACAGTATTGGTATGGTACGGCCCAACATTTAAGTATGGTAAGTCCTTTACTTCGATTTGCCATGAGTCATTCCCAAAAACAATTACATCTAGAGTATCCTTTGGATATTTCTTTTTCACCAACTCTGCCAGTGCCATAGCTACTTTCTTGGCAGGAGTTATTCTGTCTTCACCATAGAGGATCATGGAGTGGCTAATGTCAATCATCAGCACGGTAGAGGTTTGCGTCTTGAATTCCCGTTCTCTGATCTCTAGATCATTTTCGGTCAACATGAATTCGCCAAAACCGTGGTTTATTTGAGCGTTTTTTAGGCTTTCTGTAAGCTCGATTTGGTCAGGAGAATCGCCAAATTGAAATTCCCTAAAGTCAGTACTCAATTCATCTCCCTGACCTGAGTGTTTTGTCTTATGGTTTCCTTTTCCTGATTTTTTGAGTTTGCCAAAAATCTCTTCTAGAGCACTTTTACGAATGGTTTGTTCACTTTTTGCAGTAAGCTTAAATTCCCCTTTTCCAGTATCATCAGAAAGATAGCCTTGGCTTTTAAGATCGTCGATGAAGTCACCAATTCCATAATCGGCATTGGAGATATTGTATTGTTTGTCAAGGTTGGTAAGCCAGCTAAGCGCTTCGCTTACCTCGCCTGATGTAACCACCATGAGCTGCAAAAAAATCTTCAATAAATTATCAAACGCTGATTTGTCAGGGTCAGTATCTGGTATAAATTCAGTAAATCTAGTTCCTATCATGCTCTTTTAATCTTAAGAAATTGTCTGCTTTTAAAGAATGAAAGTACTCCGTAGGCTATATGAGTATGCGTCTTTACTCTTCAAATTTGGCAGTATGTTGAAGCTTAACTAATAATCATCTTGAATGATTTCATACAAGGAGGAAATTTTCATGAAATGCATCCATGATTGATTAAATTATTATAACATTTTTAAATTCAGAGGATCAAAACTGGGTACAAACCAATGTTAATAGACCTAATCATTGGGCTCTTACTTTTTTACAGAGATTTGTTATTCAGAGCTACAATGGAGCCTGAATCACATGTAATACATAGAGACGAACGTATTAAAGTAATAATGAAGGACATAAAAAAAGGGCTTTATTAAAGCCCTAATAATTTATTTTTTTGGCATTGTGCCAAAAACTAAATCCCAAAATGGAGAAGAAACTCCAAAGGCATTATGTTGGTCTTTGTAATGATGTAGACCATGATGGACCCAAAAGAATTTGAATAGATTTTTTGGTGGCTTGAAAGCGTGAACCATATAGTGAACCCACAGATAAGCTGCATACCCCAATAGAAACCCAGGTAAGAAAGCAAAAACCAGATTACCCATTATTATTTTGAAGAAAAAGAAAAAACCCGTAGATAATAAAATGCTCAAAGGCGGTGGCATGGCCAGTCTGTCTCTGTCTTTCGGATAATCGTGGTGTACGCCATGGATGGTGTAAGCGAATTTTTCTTGTTTTTCCGTCTTTGGCTGTAAGTGGAATATCCATCTATGCATGGCGTATTCAATCAAAGTAAAGGTTAGTACGCCAGCAATAAAAAACACCGGAGCGTTTGCTAAGTATACGTATTCTTCTCTTATTCCGTAGGCCATCAGGCCCACAGATACTAGCCCAAAAATGATAAGCGGTACGGAGATGTGTGTACGTGTCAGCTTTTCTAAAATTGGGTTCTTAAAAAGGGATTTTGTTCCTTTTGCGTGTGGCTGATTTTTTAATTCCATTAGTCACCTGAGTTTTGATATGGCAAATGTAAACTTGAAATGTGTAATACAAAAGAAATTTCAACCCGTTGATAAGGCGTTTTGTTTTTCCATTACTTGGCTGTAATACGTCTCGTACTTAGAAAGGATGTTGGTTACATCAAATTCTTTTGCTCTATTTAATGCGCCGACTTTAAATTTGGCCAAGTTTTCCTTATCTAAAATGTGTATTGCTTTTCTTGCCATCGTTTCTGTATCACCTACGTTGCAAAGAAAACCGGAGATTCCATCTAGGTTTAGCTCTGGTAATCCACCGACATTAGTAGATACTACAGGAACTTCACAAGCCATGGCTTCCAATGCCGCTAATCCAAAGCTCTCTTTTTCAGAAGTCATCAAAAATAGATCACACACAGATAGGACCTCTTCCACTGCTTCAAGTTTTCCTAAGAACCGAACATCATCAATATTGCAAAGCTCACGGCATAACTCCTCCATATTATGTCTTTCGGGACCATCGCCAACCATGAGCAGCTTCGCGGGGATTACTTGACGTACTTTGTTGAAAATTTCCACTACGTCCTGTACGCGTTTTACTTTCCTGAAGTTTGACGTATGTACGATCAAGACCTCTCCATTTGGACAAATTGCTCTTTTGAAATGATCTTTCTTTTGTTTTTTGAACCGATTTAGGTCAATAAAGTTGGGAATAACCACTATATCATTTGTAATCTTAAAGTGTTCTAAGGTGTCTCTTCTAAGATCTTCAGAAACTGCCGTTACGCCATCAGACTGATTGATGGAAAAAGTAACTACTGGCTCGTAAGTAGAATCTTTACCAACCAATGTTATGTCAGTACCGTGAAGGGTCGTTATCACGGGGATACTTATTCCTTTTGATTTCAATATTTGCTTTGCCATATAGGCCGCCGATGCATGTGGTATGGCATAATGGACATGAAGCAGATCGAGCTTCTCATGCTCCACAACATCAACCATTTTACTCGCTAAAGCTAATTCATATGGCGCATAATCGAACAACGGGTAAGATTTCACAGAGACTTCATGGTAATAGAGATTTTCACTAAAAAAATCTAGTCTAGTTGGTTGTGAGTACGTAATAAAATGTACTTCATGACCTTCTTTTGCAAGTGCCTTACCAAGTTCGGTGGCCACAACACCGCTTCCACCGTAAGTGGGATAGCATACGATACCAATTTTCATCATTTAAATTTAAACGCTTATAAGCTCTGGATTGTTCCTAATTACTCCATTTGGATAACATTGCCTCGTAGACCACATCTTGAACTCTAGTTCTGACATTGTCACGGTTCAATCTATAATTATTAGCGTTGGGGTATATCCTGTTTGATAAAAAAACAAAACTTAGATCATACATCGGATCAATCCAAATCATCGTTCCAGTGAATCCCGTATGACCGTAACTGTCATCAGAAACATAATTGGATGTGTTTCCAACCTGATCACTTTTCTTATCCCAGCCTAGTCCTCTTCTGTTGTTTGGGTAATATCTATGATTGAAATAATCTATTACCCACGATTTTAGAAACTCATTACCATTATATTTCCCTTCTTGAAGTAGCATTTGCATAATGACCAATAAATCGTGCGAATTAGAAAACAGCCCGGCATGTCCGGCAACTCCACCAAAAACTGCTGCGTTACGATCATGTACTTCTCCCCAAACCTGCTCATTACGGAAATAATAGTCATATTCCGTTGGCGCAATTTCGAAGCGATCAACGCCATGGCTCATTGGGTTAAACTGGGTTGATTTTAAAGCAAGGGGCTTATAGAAATTTTCATTTAGATACTCATTAATAGGCTCTTCAATGACGGCTTCTACTATCTGATGAAGAACCATAAACCCAATATCACTATAAACATATTTAGGACCATCCTTTTGCTCTCTAATAGGCGAGCGTCTTATCCAATTTTTTAGGCTGTCGACTAACACAAGACTGGGATTCAACCCATAAGACCTTTTATCATTTCTGGCGTCTTCATCGTTACTGTAATAAAATGTTTCTAGTCGATCTGCGCCGATCACTTTTTTCCAGAATGGGACATAAGATTTTAACCCCGCATTGTGTGATAATAGCGCACGGAGTGTCACATTTGCTTTGTTCGTTTCTTTATATTTAGGCAAGTACGTAGCAATACCACTATCTAGGTGGAGCTTACCTTCTTGATTCAATTTCATCACTGCGAGTAGCGTAGAAGCAACTTTAGTCACCGAAGCAATATCATAAATCGTTCTATCTGTAACGGAAATAAGACTATCATAAGTGAGGTATCCAAAGCTCTCTTCATACACGATACTTCCATCTACGGAAACGGCAATCTGACAGCCAGGAATAGCATAACTTTCAATGGCGTCTTTAACAATTTGTTTAATTTTTGATTGATTGCCGCTATCGAGACCTATCATTTCTGGCGGAGCATAGCCAAGTTTAGCCTTGCCAATAATCGGTTCGTTTGAGAAGGAGGACCATTCGCCTTGATTGACAGCTATTTGCCCTGAGGCATTGGCTGTCCCAAAAAGTAATTGCGGCAGTAAGTAATCATATAAAGGGCTTTCTCTCGTGGTAAATAGTCCAGCATCAATATGCTCGATAAACTTTGCACTATATTTTATGTGTCCGATGTATACAACATCATGGTCACCCATGTTAGTGGGAAGAACATTGTCATTTTCAATAATTATTGGGGTTTTGGGATTAATTATTTCATTTACATCGCTGATAACATAAGCATATTTCTTAATCATTTTCACCAATTGGTTACTCGGGTCGGATGAAACGACACAAACGGTATCCTCTTTTAATGGAAGTAGTGAATTTTTTCTTTGAACCGGAATGATAGAAGCCCGATTTATTTGTAAATCGAGTTTGCCCGAGAGTATTGGGTATGGATAGTTGGTGAAGTTATACTTGCTTTTTATGGATAGGCGCACTTTTTGAATGTGGTCTTCAATATTGATTTTCTTCAGAACTCTAGGTAAATATTTATCGATAGAAGCTAAGCTTTCATCATTAATCACCAAAAACTTATTCTTTAGATAAGCTTCTTCTACTTCTTTTTTCTTTTTTAATTCACAGAAACTTAACGCTTCGTAGAGAAGGAAAAAATCTGGATTGAGTGCGTTCAAAGAACTGACCAATTCGCTCATTTGAATATAATCTTTCCCAACTTTCGGTAATACGGCAAAGTCGAGGTGATAGCTGCGACAAAGCTTTTCCAAATAAATGGCATACTCAGCAACAATCGACGGATCAGTGATTGAGGATAAGGTGACAAGAGAAGGTAGATTATTTAGATTTTCAGGAGAAGGATTAAGTCTTTCGTCGAGTTGCACGGCAAAAGGCGCCATCGTCCCATTGCCGAAAATCATTGATTCATAAGCGGTCAATGGCCGAGGGAGATAAATAGCTCCTATTTCACCGTTTACCTTTTCTGAGGGTAAAGAAGCATGTTTCGAATCCACTTTCCACCAAACCACTCGTTTCAGTTTCTCTATTGGTGACAAATAAGCATAAATACTATCTACCTCAGAAGAGGACAGCTTGTCTGCTCCATAAATGTGGAGCATAGAAATAAGAGATATAATAGTTGCAAGAACTCGCATTGGATGAATTCCGTTTAACTTTGAACAGAATCGTTTTCATGTTTAATACGTTGTAATGTTCGTTGATCTTTATGTCTAAGAGAAGAATACAGGATTTTTTTCTTCATAAAACATTCAAAAAGAGATATTTCGACAAAAAATTTAAAGTATTCAATCAATTATCGTGAAGTTTCCAACATTTATTAAAGTTCAGAAGTACAAAAGATTTGAAATAGCGCCAAGGTATTATGATCCTATAAAAGAAGAAATCGAACAAAGAACAGCTAGAATAGCTCGAGAAATGGAGGGCGAAGATATGACTTACGTTCCGAGTAAAATACTCTTTGAACGAAAGGTGACCAGTGGTGCGAACGCAGGCTTCTTGCAAATGGCCATAGCTGCATTGTTGGGTCTATTGGTGGTCGGTTGGCTCTACTATGGCAATACGGTTTTCTATTTATTTTGGTTGGCCGTGCCTGTATATCTTTATGTAAGAATCAGAGGAAGATTTCTAAAATAGATGCAAGATATTATTCGTCTATTACCTGATAGTATTGCCAATCAAATAGCGGCTGGAGAAGTAGTACAACGTCCTGCTTCTGTTGTCAAAGAGTTACTTGAAAATAGTATTGATGCCGGAGCAACGGACATTAAACTCATTATTAAGGACGCGGGTAAAGCGGTTGTGCAAGTCATCGACAATGGCAAGGGAATGAGTGTCACTGATGCACGAATGAGCTTAGAGCGTCATGCAACTTCAAAAATTCAACAGGCAGGTGATCTTTTTACTATTCGAACAATGGGATTTAGAGGGGAAGCTTTAGCTTCTATTGTCGCCATCTCTCATGTTGAAATTAGAACCAAGAGGAAGGATGATGAGTTGGGAACAGTTATCGAAGTAGAGGCATCTGAAATTAAAAAGCAAGAACCCGAACTGGTAAAGGATGGAACCTCTATTTGTGTCAGAAATTTATTTTATAATATTCCTGCAAGGAGAAATTTCCTAAAATCAAATCCTGTAGAGCTACGCCACATTAACGACGACTTTCAAAGAGTGGCGCTTGCTAATCCTCACGTTGGCTTTCTGATGAATAGCAACGATCAAGAGGTGTTCAAACTCGAGGCAGGCAAGCTCAGCAAAAGAATTGTCCAGCTTTTTGGAAAAAACTATCAAAACCAGCTTATTCCTTGTCAAGAAGAGACACCTCATGTGACCATAACAGGTTATGTGGGGAAGCCTGAGTTCGCCAAAAAAACCCGTGGAGAGCAATTCTTTTTTGTAAATGATAGATTTATAAAAAATGGCTATTTGAATCATGCGGTAAGCACGGCTTTTCAAGGGCTGCTGAAAGATGATTATTATCCGTTCTATGTGCTATTTATAGAGATAGACCCCAAGCATGTAGATGTAAATGTGCATCCGACAAAAACGGAAGTTAAATTCGATGACGACCGAATGCTATATGGTATTATAAGTGCTGCCGTTCGTCAGGCGCTAGGTGCTTTTAATGTAACACCTTCTCTTGATTTTGATACCGATGTGAACTTTGAGCAGTTTATTACCAGGCCGTCAAATTCGGATACTAAGCATGATCGGGATTATTCTAATTTCAAAAATTTAGAGCGTGATCAGCGATCTAAAAATTGGGATAGTTTGTATGAAATTGCCAAGCAAGAGGATCAGGTCAGTGCAGAGCAAATAGAGAAAGAAACACCTTCATTTGAAGGTAGGGAGATCACTTTTCCGAGTGTCATTAACCAGCCTCAGGTATCATTTTCTAAAGAAATCCTCACGACTAAGACGCTTAGAATACACCAAAAATACTTGGTTAGACAAGTCAAGTCAGGCATGTTGGTTATGGATCAGCGAGCGGCGTTTGAAAGGATATTGTACGAAAGATACTTAACAAGATTTAGCAGCAAGGCGGGGTTTTCACAGAGCAGCTTGTTTCCTCAGCAAATACAACTTAGCCCTGGAGACTATGCACTTGTAATGGAGATCAAGCCTGAAATTGAAAAGCTGGGGTTTAAGTTTGAAGAAATGGGGCAACAAATGTTGGTCATCCAAGGTGCTCCTACAGAGCTGACAAACTGTAATGAAAAGGAAGTATTTGAAGAGCTGCTTGAGCAATTCAAACAAAATAAGACAGAATTAGGTATTAGTCATCAGGATAATTTGTGTAGGTCATTGGCCAAAAGAACTGCTACACTAAAATGCAAAGGAATGGTTGATGAGGAAGCAGAAAGGATGATTGATGAGCTATTTGCTTGTGATCAACCAAATTATACACCAGATGGACAACCTACATTTACAATTATTAATTTAGCAAAAATAGAAAACTGGTTTAGCGCATGAGGAGATTATCCCCGATGGTCAAAAACATTCTTTTGATCAATGTTTTGATTTTTATAGTGCAATCGCTTTTGAGTTTGCCTTTTGCCCAGATATTCGGATTGAGGGTCATCTATGCGGAAAGTTTTGCGCCCTATCAGTTTTTCACTTACATGTGGATGCACGGTGGCTTTGGTCATTTGCTCGGAAACATGTTTGCTGTATTCATATTTGGCCCCATGCTGGAGCAGGTTTGGGGTCCGAAAAAATTCCTGACCTTCTACCTCATATGTGGAATAGGGGCAGGAGTCCTTTATGGTGCGGCAGATTTTGCGGAAAATTTAGATTTAAAGAGAGATACGAAAGCATATTTGGAGAACCCCAACCCGGAAGACTTCAAAATTTTCATTTTAGAACATAAGTCGCGAAATTACAATTTATCAAAGCTAGCAGAGTTTTCAGAGGCTTTTTATGAAAGGCCTGGGAGTACAGAATACATTAGCCAAACAAGGGAGATAGTGAAGAGTATTTATGATACGATCACCGGTGTTCCCATGGTCGGTGCATCAGGCGCAGTTTTTGGTATTTTAATGGCTTTTGGAATGCTTTTTCCAAACACCGAACTTTTTCTTTTGTTTCCTCCGATACCGGTCAAGGCAAAATATTTGGTAACCTTTTATGCGCTTTTTGAGATTTATTCCGAATTTAGCCGTACCCCTGGAGATAATGTAGCCCATTTAGCACATTTGGGCGGAATGCTTATTGCATTCTTTTTGTTAAAATATTGGCAAAAGGATAGCCAAAGATTTTCTTGATATGAACAACGGAATATTAGACGATTTTAAAAATGCTTGGAACAGGCCGAATAATGCACTGATCCAAATCATCATGATCAACTTGATCATGTTTGTTGGTCTCATTGTGTTAAAAGTGTTTTTAGTCATTTCGGGCTATGAAAATATCTACCAGTTATTGGTTTCAAAATTGATGTTGCCGGCAAGTGTAGGTGAGTTCATTTTCCAGCCTTGGTCATTAGTGACGTATTTTTTTACTCACGAGGGCTTCTTCCATGTTATTTTTAATATGCTTTTTCTATACTGGTTTGGACAAATAATTAATGAGTTTTTGGGGCAGAAAAAAGTCATGGCATTGTATGTTCTTGGCGGATTGGCTGGAGGCTTATTTTATATGTTGATGTATAATGTGGTGCCGTTTTTTCAAGATCGAGCGGCTGGTTCGTTGATGTTGGGGGCTAGTGCGGGTGTTTATGCCATAGTCGTTGGTGCAGCGACATTTATGCCCAATTACACATTAAACCTCATTTTATTGGGTCCTGTAAAAATCAAATATATTGCGTTATTTTATGTGTTGTTGTCGTTCTCACAAACCATAGGGAATAATGCAGGAGGGGAGCTGGCACACATGGCTGGTGCCGGATTAGGATTCTTATATATTACGCAAATGCGGGCAGGCAATGATATTGGTGCCTGGGTGATCAGTTTAATTTATTGGGTTAAGAGCTTCTTCTCTCATCAACCAAAAATTAAAGTGACACATCGAAGTGCGCCGAGGCAAAAAGCTACGGCAACAAATTCAAAGGGAACATCAGCGGACATTCATACGGAACAAGATGCAATAGATGCCATCCTTGATAAAATCTCTCATTCAGGATATGACAGTCTATCAAAGGAAGAGAAGCAGAAGCTATTTAATGCGAGTAAAAAGTAAATCAAGAAACCCCGGAGAAAGCTCATGAGGAAGGAAGTCGGATAATTACTTTTTACTTGGAGAGAGAATAGCTGGAACAAAAACAATAAGGATTTAGCCTATATAATTAAAGCCATACTCGGTGCTGTCGTGTTTGTCGCTTCATATCTAAGAAACAATCTCTATCCCCCTTATTTAAGTCCAGCTTTCAAGCAAGGGGTTTACATTATTGATGTGAAACTTGAAAGTATATAATATTTGCGGTTTTGCGGTAATTCATTGAGGCAATGATCTTTCGCTTAAAGACATTGTTAAAGTACTGTTAACGAGCATTCCTATCATCACTTTTTATTTTCAAAACGCTAATATTGTCTCAGGTCATCTAATATAATCAGTGAAAATAGCCTTCTATCTCTTTCTTATTCAGTTGCTTTTTGCATGCGCAAAAAGGCAGGATCAAAAGTTATCTACAAATAGCTACAGCCATGATGTTGGTGATATTCTATTTGACGCTGTATTGGATGACCCTGCTTTCCTGCTTTGCGATTCAACAAAAATAATCACGAGTAGAAGTGCTTTGGCGTATCAGGGCAACCGCAGTGCAATTGCGCAAGTAGTTAAAAATCAATTTATCCTTCAACCTGAATATTCGACTTTCTCTGGTTTTATCGTTGTTCGGTTTATTGTCAACTGCAAAGACCAACCGGGGCGATTTAGACTTGAAACATTGGGCATGGATTTTCAAAGAAATGAATGTCCAAAGGCACTTACCAAACATATACTAAGCATTATTCAGGAACTTTACGCGTGGAGTCATTACATGCCTCGATACGCCAAATACGACTGTGCGAAATTTTTAAATCTAAAGATTGTTGATGGAAAGATTATGGATGTTATTCAGTAGACACGCGCTCGTATTTGTCATGCTACTCGCGGCAAATCATCTTGTTAATGGCCAAGGAAACTGTTTGCTATACCGAGCCAATAGTGGTGAACGCTTGGCCTGTGAGCTGAGCTATAGAGCCATTGAATACAAGCAAGGAGGCAAAAACTCTCAAATTTTGTTTGATGCGGCAATCAAATTGGGACCTGCATATACTTATTCCTACTATGAAAAGTCAGTGCCATTTTTCAAGCGGGGGTTGCTCCGCCAAGGGGTAGAGTTATTGAATCAAGCGATTGCCCTCGAACCTGAAAATTATTTATGCTATCGTGCTTATTGGTATTTTTCGCACCGAAGTTATGAAATGGCAATCAAGGATCTTGAGCACTATTATTTTGCCTTGAATGGCCCTGCTCGTACGACTCCCGGCGGAGACTTAGAAATGAGGATGCTACTCGGAATGGCTTATGTTCAAACCAATCAAACGGCAAAAGCTGCGAAAGTGGTTTCTGAGGGTATGGCGGGATATAAGTCTGAGCGATTTCCAATTGGGCCTTATGCTTATCATATGCTTGGTGTTTTCTATTATAAAAATGATCAGCTCAGCAATGCAGTGGCGTCATTTAAAAGGCAGATCGAGATGAATGAGCATTTTGCCGATAGCTATTACTATTTGGCGCTGATCAGGCAAAAAGAAGATAAGCTTGAAGAATCAAAGGAATTATTGGAATTGGCATTATCCAAGCTAGGTGGACAAAATGGAGGGTATAGCTTCAATGGTTTTGATGCTTTCAATGTTTATAAAACGGATGTCGAACGTGAATTGTCAAGTTTGATCAAGACCAACATTAAGCCGCAAAGCTGAACTTTGTCAATTCCATTGAAAATCAACCACATCCTGTTTGGTCAACAAGCGTTCGGGCACCACTTGCTCTATGGTTGACTTTAGTCTTTGAATCATGGATTGCTTGATATAACTATTGTGAACGACGATGCTCACTTCGCGCACTGGCTCTGGATAGGAAAAGCGTTTGACATGTCCACTGTCTAATTCATCTATGACAGATAATTCCGGAACCAATGTGTAGCCAACACCATTTTTCACAAGGTTTTTTAATGCTTCTATGGAACCACTTTTGTAATCAAAACCGATTCTTGAGGCATCATTGGCATTTTTGCAAATAGACAGTGCCTGTTCTCGGAAACAATGTCCTTCATCGAGAATCATTACTTCGCTAGGGTCCAGTTCTTCGGCGAGCAATAGTTCTTTATTCAGGAAATGATGGTTTTTTGGTAAGTAAAGAAGGAATGGTTCGTAGAATACAGGAATTTCCTTTATCGAAGGCTCCTTTAATGGGGTAACTAAAAAACCAATATCAATGATGCCCTTTTCGAGTTGAGAGATGATTTGGCTCGTCTGTAATTCTTGAATTTTTAAATGTACGTTGGGGTTTTCTTTCAAGAAAAGAGGTAAAAATTTGGGCAGTAAATAAGGTGCCAACGTTGGAATAATACCAATCACAAACTCGCCTTCCATCGACTCTTTTTCATGGTTGACAAAATCCTTGAGCTGTCTTGCTTCGCGAAGAATCTGTCGGGCGCGCCGAATTATTTCTTTGCCTATTTCTGTAGGCTGTAGTGGTTTTTTATCACGATTAAATATTCTTACGCCAATTTCCTCTTCCAGCTTTTTTACTTGCATGGTCAGATTGGGTTGTGAAACGAAACAATGCTCAGCGGCGGTCACATAGTGTCTGTGTTCATCAAGCGCAATAATGTATTCGAGTTGCTGGAGTGTCATATCAGTAAAAGTTATACAAGTATAATAATTATTGATTTGACTAATAAGAATATTTTGGCCAGATTGGGAAAAGTTTAGAATGATTTTTTAAAACATAACCCAATAAAATAATGGAGGACAACAAACTACCCCATAGTGGCGCCTACAACATGAACGATATTTCCAAGTGTCCAGTCATGCATGGTACAACCAAAGAATCTGCTGGCGGGGGAAGGTCTAATCGTGATTGGTGGCCCAACCAATTGAAGCTTAATGTGCTACGTCAGCATTCCAACTTGTCCAACCCTATGGGTAAGGATTTTGATTATGTTGAGGCTTTTAAATCTTTAGATTATAACGCACTTAAAAAAGATATTGAAGATTTAATGACTGCATCTCAAGACTGGTGGCCGGCGGATTATGGCCACTATGGTGGACTAATGATCAGAATGGCTTGGCATAGCGCGGGTACTTACCGAACGTCTGATGGACGTGGAGGAAGTGGCACTGGAAATCAGCGATTTGCCCCATTGAATAGCTGGCCAGACAATGGAAATCTTGATAAAGCCAGGTTATTACTTTGGCCAATCAAACAGAAATATGGCAAGAAAATTTCATGGGCAGATTTAATGATTCTTGCAGGAAATGTGGCTTTGGAGTCTATGGGTTTCAAGACTTTCGGTTTTGCCGGAGGCCGTGAAGATATTTGGGAGGTAGAAGAAGATATTTATTGGGGAGCGGAGACTGAATGGTTGGGAGATAAAAGATATTCGGGAGACAGGGAATTGGAGAATCCTCTTGCAGCTGTGCAAATGGGGTTGATATATGTCAATCCGGAGGGGCCAAACGGCAACCCTGATCCACTGAAATCTGCTTTTGATATTAGAGATACTTTTGGTAAAATGGCGATGAATGACGAGGAAACTGTCGCGTTGGTTGCTGGTGGTCATACGTTTGGGAAAGCGCACGGTGCAGCGGATCCTGATAAGTATGTAGGCGCAGAACCTGCCGGAGCGCCTATTGAATCGCAAAACTTGGGTTGGAAAAATAGCTTTGGAAGTGGAAAGGGAAATGACACGATAACCAGTGGTATTGAAGGCGCTTGGACGCCAAACCCTACGCAATGGGACAATGAATATTTTGAGGTGCTTTTAGGTTACGATTGGGAATTGACCAAAAGTCCGGCTGGCGCAAATCAATGGAGACCTAAAGATTCTTCAAATCCTAAAAAAGTACCTTCAGCACATGATGCTTCTAAAATGGAAGACTTATTGATGACAACTGCGGATATGGCGCTTAAAATGGATCCAGTGTATGCGGAGATCTCGCAAAGATATTATGAGAACCCTGACCAATTTGCTGATGCTTTTGCGCGTGCTTGGTTTAAGTTGACGCATCGGGACATGGGGCCTTCTTCTCTTTATGTTGGGCCAGAAGTGCCAAAGGAGACGCTCATATGGCAAGATCCAATTCCAGCAGTCGATCATCCATTGATCAACAATGAAGATATAGCAGGCTTAAAAGTCAAAATTCTAGCATCAGGTATTGCTACAAATCAGTTGGTAGGAACCGCTTGGGCTTCAGCTTCCACTTTTCGTGGGTCTGATAAGAGGGGCGGAGCAAATGGTGGTCGTCTCAGATTCTCCCCACAAAAATACTGGGAGGCCAATAATCCAGCGCACCTAACAGGTGTTTTGAGCGCTTATGAAAGCATTCAAAAGGAATTCAACGAATCAAAATCTGACAATACCAAAGTGTCTATTGCCGACTTGATTGTACTCGGCGGATGTGCGGCTGTCGAGCAAGCGGCCAAAGAGGGTGGACATGATGTCGTCGTACCATTTACTCCGGGAAGAGCAGATGCCGCAGAGGATCAGACAGATGTGGATTCATTTGCTGTTTTGGAGCCTGCGACTGATGGTTTTCGTAATTATAGCAAAGCGAAGTATAAGGTGACGGCTGAAGAATTGTTGCTAGATAAGGCGCAGTTGCTCACATTGACAGCACCTGAAATGACAGCACTCGTGGGAGGATTGAGAGTCTTGGATGCTAATACAGCAGGAGCTCAACATGGGGTTTTTACTAAAAATCCTGGGATATTATCGAATGATTTCTTCGTGAACTTGTTAGACATGAGCACGACCTGGAAAGCGGTCTCTGAGGCGCAGGACTTATTTGAAGGCCGTGATCGATTGACAGGAGAGGTGAGATGGACAGGTACGAGAGTAGACTTAATTTTTGGCTCTAATTCTGAGTTGAGAGCTGTGGCTGAAGTCTATGCTTGCGCTGATTCTGCTCAGGACTTTGTCCTTGATTTTGTTTCCGCGTGGAGCAAAGTGATGAATCTCGATAGATTCGATTTGTAATAATCCAATAAAATGTCATATCTTGTCAAACGGGTATGGCATTCTTTTACCCTCAAAATGGTATACAATGTGCTCTTGGAGCACTTCATATTTTATAGTACTAAGCCCCATTAGTATGATGCATTTGATTACGATTGTTGGCGATCAGGCCGAACATCTCTATTTAAAACCGGATTGTATTTCGGATTTTAAAGCGGTGATAAGAACAGTAACCGCCGGACGCGTCTTGATCGTGTCTACCAAATTCCGATCGGACTTGTTTTACGCTGCAAAAGAGGAGCAAACAGAAGCGATACTCAAAATGTGGGCGCTTTATGCCAATTGTGATACACATGATATTAACTTGCAAAAGGTGAAAACCATCATTGGAGAAAAAGCTTGATTATCTAGCTATTTTGAGGCTTTGAATATTTTGGCGAATCACTGGTACCATTATGACGTTTATAAAAAAACCTTTGGTCAAATCTTCGAAGATGATCAAGACAATCCCTTGGCGACTGTTGTTGCGCAATGTGATCAGTTCCTAGCGACACATTCTGGCATAAAACGCACGCCATTGATTTACTCTTATAAAAAACCCAAACTAGAGATCTCAAAAGATACTTTCTCCATTGCGATGAAGCTTATGAATAAGGAGGGGCGCTTGAATTAATTGGAGGTGCACAGGGGATTTCTTCGCTAAAAGAAAAATTCCGTCTATCACGTAAGCCGAAATTCCCGTATGTCCGCAAGGTTTTCTATTTCTTACACAAGCAATCGAGTAAAAGCTGATTGCTATCCTAGTGCGAGAAACTACACCTACAGGAAGGTTTTACTTAAAGTAAAAATATGCTGCTAATGAAGCTTTATTGCCAGTTTTAAGATATGTACGGATGCTTAAAACAACAGGGGTATCTTACGTTGATAAAAATGTAATTATGAAATTAAACTTAGTGTCTTGTGACGCTCAAAGGCCAGACAGAAGAGCGATAGCCAAATGTATAAGCGAAATCTCCTCTAACCTGGATGGGTCTTCGCCAAATCAACTGACAGATATACTCTTGGAAGGTGACGCAGTAGATATTGAGATAGAGGATAAAAATGCTAGTTCTGCTTATAGGGCTTTGCGAAAACTAAGCATTATCTACGAAATTATAGAATGAATCCCGCTCTTCAAAGTGCTCCGCAGGTCACTTAGGAATAGAGCTAAATGAATTATTAATGAAAGTACGCCGCTGCTCAAGTTTCTACAGAGGTGTAATATTCAGCCTTCCCCGCTTTACCTACTGAGCGTAGTTCAGTACTTGGCTGGTTATTGCTACATCAGCACATCGGAAAGTTATTTCCTAAATGGCTTATAATGGTTAAAAGAGCCAATAAGTCTGTATTACGCATTTTGAGAATGGATAAAATTAGTTTTGAGACATATTAGTCATAAAAAAATGGGGCATTTATTTGATGTGGTAATATGGTACATCATATATACTGTAACAGTAACAGAGAGGAATCTAAAAAGTTCCTCAAACAAGAGTTGCTCCAAGCCTATAGGAGTATTTGGAAGCAAATTGTGGAGAAAATTAGGATGGAGACTTTAGTGTCAGTTATGGAACCCAGTTATTGGTGAAGTGGTCTAAGCGTTTAACAGGAGATGTTCGAAAGGTTTTTTTACGATCCAATCCAGAACCTACGCAAGTTTTATTTAGTGTATAACAATAGCCTGACAGTGTCTGGCAAATCGAGTTGATCGCATAATTGTGAACTACTGATGATATACGATGCAGATACACACTTCTTTTATGAGAAGAAAATCATCAATTCCAGTTGGAGTGTACAAGAACTATAACGCCAATTAGACACCTCATTATTTGACAGACTATTGTTGTTATAAGGTAGAGGCAACAAAGAAATGGTATTGAAATTATCACTTGAAGGCTTAGTTTTGCAAAGCGCAAATGACATCATCAAATCCTTTTATGTTCTCAAGTCTTTACGCACTGATCGGTTTTGTACGTTGGTCATTCGCGACTGGTTTCATTTTTTAAGTGTAAAATAGTAATCCAGCAGAAGTATTAATTCCTCTATTGTATTCAAGTCAAGATCATTTTGTTTGGTGTATTTTTTAATATCGGCATAATGTTCTTTGGTTAATGCTTCAATTGCACGACTATTGGTGACGCTATATATTAATTCAGGACTTCTAATTGTCTTGCTTGCTGAATATGATTTATCAGGTATTCCATCCTCTCCAAAGAGCTGATTCTATCTGAAATCCTTGTATTTGTCCTTATATTTATTGGTGTATTCTAATACGTTTCCCTTTTTGTCAGCTAAATAAATAACTTCAAAGATCACTTCTTTAGTCAGAGTACCATATGTCGTGTGAAATCCGCCTGCATCAGTATGACCAACTGATCTTTCTTTGAAGTCAAATCCAAGCCTAGAAAATATCGCTAAATTTCCTTTTTGATAAATAATTTCAAAAAAACAGATTTTATGCGCTTACCATTTTCATCATCATTATACGGGATAGCATAATAAGTTCTTTCTAACGTACTTTTTTTGTCTTTCTGAATGAAATAGTTGACTGTTCTTGCAGAATAAGGATTAGAATCATTTTGGTCTCTATATCTAAGAACATCAGGAATGAAATTGAAGTTAAATTCACCTTTCAAAACAATTCTATCAGTCAATTTGGCTACACCATAGCTCCAATTTTCATTCTCAGTGACATAGTTTTTCAATTGTCCTGTAGCTATGGTGATGTTTATTACCACAAGTGTAATTGTTGCTAAAGTCCTAAGAAAAATTTTCATGGATAATGTGGATAATACTTAACTGTCTCCAGTACGAATCGGTCTACGTACGACTACAATAAGTCGATTAAGATAAAGCTGATATAACTGCTAAGAGAAACCAAGTCAATAAATAAACAGTACCTGCGAAAAGCTGGGGAAGCAATTTACATTCACTATCCACCATTCATTTCTACTCTTTTTGAAGTACAGATCTCTCACGTAGGAAGGGTAGATACTGGAATAGCAACCGGGCTACCTAGCACAGCGAGAAGTTATAGGGAATAGCCTGAATTGGTGTCCAAAAAAATATAATTTACCTTTTGCATCTATCACCAACAAAAAAAATATTCGTTAATTCGAAGACCAAAAGCTCAGCGGTCATTAAGGTGAAATGCTCAATCAAGTTGGGCATGACGTCTAAAAAAATCCCACGCACTTAGAAGTGTTTCGCAGGGCACTTAAGAGATAAACAGAATATCTCCAGATACGGATAAAGAGTAGGGGGTTATCATGAATAACCAAGCTTTTTTACCCCTCAGTTCTCTTTGCAGTCACTTGATTGTGGAAAATTATTGGTATTAAGCGCGCTTTTGGCTCGTATAAGGAGAAAGAATTAAAAGCTACTAGAGATTTACCTCTGGCTTGCTTATAGCGTTATTTTAGGTTTCGAGATTTTAATTCTTTCTACAACACTTTGGTTTTTTTTCCATTTTTAATAAATGGGTAAGTCAAGAGTAGCGGCAAAAATGTAAAAATGCCAAATCCATTTTTAACGGTACTAAATACAGCAACGCCTGCGCATAATCCAATAAAAGTTGCATTGGCTATTTTGTTGTATCGTATTTTCGTTTTCTCTTCAAGTAATTGCTCGTTAGTTAAATCTGCTAATTCTTTCTGTTCCATTCTCTAAGATTGTTTAAATTTTTATGAGTTTCACGGTTTTTTTAAATGTTTCACAACGTTAAAATAAAATCCATAGGCTTGGCCTTTTTTAATTTTCATAGAAGTATCTGATTCAAATACTCTTTGAAAGTAGCTCATAAGCCTATGGGTTTTTAGCTTCTGTATGTGCCTTGAATGGTGAGTATAGTCTCAAAAGAGAGATATTCCAAAGTGTTAAACCGGCGTATAATATTCTGTAAGCGCTGGGGTTCCCGTACCGAGCACTGGGTAGGCTGTGCGCAGGAGCTAAGCAAATGGCAAGTAGGCGTCCCCGTTGATAACCGTGAAGTTGGGATGAAGTAATCTTACTGCCGAAGCGGCCAAACTGCAGGCTAGTGGCCCCCGCTCTGTACTGACGAACAGAACCGGGTCGACGTTCGACTACATATCGAGGCTATTCGTACTAGGCGTTCCAGAACAGTAGCTCAAGGTCCCATACTTAGAACGACTATTACCATGTTCGAGACTCAGAAGAAAAAGGTACGAATCTATGCTTTCCTACTGCCAGAAAGCGCAATTTTCGATTCAATTAAAGTTCCGTATACGAGAACAATACGTACGATGATGTGAGAGGTGCACCAGTGGGCTTTTTGCTCACTGGCTATCTACTCGATTGTGGATAGTGTTTCAGATGTCTCGGTCTATTAGCTTTTTAATCTGATCTTCCTCAAAGTCACTTAACTCAATCTTTTCTAGGATCGATTCAAAGTTAGGGTTTGGGTATTTTAAGATAGCTAACTTAACAGAAGCACTAAACGTTTCTCTTTTCCACTTTACTAAAGCTCTAGTTGTTTTTCTGAAAATCCTCAATGATCTTTTTTCATCAGGATACTGGGCTAAAGCTTGATAGAGCATTCGAAATTCAGCGTAGTTATAATGGAATCTATGCCACCTCCTTCTGAATTGTCTCGCTAATACGTTCAAAAATTTCTCGTCTGGAAACTCTCTCATGGCTTTAAATCCAGAGTATGCTCCCTCTTTTTGTTTCGCTCTTTTAATTATAAGTCCCTTGTCTCCTTCTTTTTTAAATCTAGCAAGGTTAACTAATGCACTGCCGTTTCCTGATACAGCATAATGACGTATAGCTGAGTAATAATATTCATCATTGGGCAAGTTTTCAATCAAATCGTTCTTATACGAGCTCTGAATTTTATCATCAAAAATCAAGATACTATCCAATTCGGTTTTCTGCGCTGATGATAGTGATTCCTTCGGAAATGAATAGAGATAGAAGTCATTTATTGAAGAGCTTCTTATGACATCAAAGAACTGTATAGCAACTATTCTATTATCTCGTAGATTATTTATTAAAAAACTATATAATTTAGGGCTGTTTAGTTTGGCGAGAGCTAAATACGCATAGCAATTAACAACAGTATTTTCATTTTTTAAAAGAACAAATAGTTCTTCGTCATTTGCCATTTGTTGAAGTTTTTCAAACCCCCTCCATAGTTCCGATTCGCGACCACCAATTCCTACCTTTGAATATTCAAAAACGCTCTTTGTTAATAAAGGGGCTACCATTTCGCTAACTTCAGCTGATAAAGATTGTGAATTAGCGTGGAGTTGCCAAAACAGTAATATTAGAAATATGAATGAAGCTAATTTCGGCATAGGTATTATCCAGAACAACGAGCTATGTGTACCGGTACACATATTCGCATTGGAGGTTTTTAACTTTATTTTTTTATTTAATGATGCTAACTAGCTGATATCCAGATATAAATTCAAGTACAACCGCTTATAAACGACTACAAATCACTAATACTGGGTATTATTCTGTCAAATTCACTGTATAATACCACAGTTAAGCATTAACATTCAAACAAGATAAACGTTTTTCTTAATACCTACGACCAACTTTCTCTTTAACTGATTACGTTATTATTGTTATTCGGAAGTTGCTACTTTGCTCCACTGGAATATATGATCAATATTTAGCGAAATATGACCTGTCTCCACTCGATCAACAAACCTTGTAGTTGGTCGCTCTATAGGTCGGTTTTACAGCATTCCCATGTAGTTGTTTCAATAGGCAGTATCATAAATTCAAATGGGTGTCTGAGCTAGTTTATGTTGGGTTTCATGGAGGCTCTCCTTGGTCTGTGGCTCATAGAACACAAGTGAAGTATGAACTATTCAGGATCTCGGAGATGCAGATCCTGGTGAAAGGATGATATTCACTTGTGTAGCAAATGTCAAGGAGTATTAATGATCACAGCGGAGATGCCACCTGTCAGAGGCTCTCCTTCGCACCGCTTCCCAATACAAAATTCTTCTTCTCGTGATTAAAAAAAAGTACTTCCTTTTATAAAAAATGAAGCACTCAGGAAAGCGATGGCTTATGAAAAATGGAAACAAGACATTCACAAAGAAAATCCATTTGGGTCAAGACGAGTTGTATCAAAAAGAAAATGAAAATCCCTCCTTAAAGAGAGAATCAACCTGTGAATAATGGATCAAGAAAGCAGACGGATAGATTGAAAATACACAGCCTCTCATCTGATACGGCGGCTCAGAACAACACTTACGATAGTATCATGGGAGCGCCCTGCGCCCAGAGATTTTGGATCCTAAATGTTAGTAATTATCTTTAGTTAACAATCATTTTTTTAATCACTTTTTCTCCGCTTTGCATATCTGACACGTAAATTAAATAAATGCCAGAGTCAAGACTTTTTGTGTCAATTGAATTTTCCGATTTTCTTAGCTGTCCGATTTTTAAAGCCTGCCCTAAATAGTTGTATAAATAGTAGATGTATGTCTTATTTTCTAAATTATCGACATAGAACAATCCTCCTTTTTTAACTGGATTTGGATAAAATGCAGGGAAAAGATTCGAATTATTTTCATTTATAGAAAGTGCAGGTGTACAAGTATTCCATGCCATATTAAAATGTGTATTCATAAATTCAATTATAGCTTCCGAAAAAGCTAGTCCAAACTGTGTTCTATTGAATGGGGTGTCGCGTATTTCCGAAAAATTCAATTCCATTTGCAATCCGTTTATATCAACACCTGAAGAATAACAGGTGTGATTTACAGTGATATATCCTCCGCTAAAATAATTGGTAGTAGTTCCTGGAAAGGGGATGTTTTCACTAGGGACTGATGGATAATTACGGTTAGCTAAGAGAGTTCCAAATGAACTTTGACCTCTTAAAAGTTGGCTGTGTGTAGCGTTGTTCGAATTGCTAGAAACTAAATTCTGGATAGAGCTAAAGTTTACGTATTCCGTTGTATTTAAGGTGTTGTCCGATAGCTCAAGTTCATCATCGTACATTAGGTAGCCTAATTCAATTCTTTGAATCGGGTTGCCGTGTCCGTGCAAATCCACGAAAAAAGTTTGATTATTAAATTGTTGGTTAGCTGAGCTGCGTGCGTCATCAATAAAATTATGGTATTCATTCCAGGCTGTTTCTGCTTCAGCGTTTTCACACGCTCCATCTGCTACATTTCGATTAGGGTCAAGTTTATTGCGTTTCAATCGAGAAATAATCAAGTGAGGGTAACAACCAGTGGTAGCAAAAAGATAATTTTTAATTTCCAAGGCGGTTTCAATGGTAAAAGCATCAGTTGCATAAACTGGACTATTACATTTCCTATTAGGTATTGATGATGGTTCTAAACGGCCTCCATGTGCTACTGAAATGACAAACGGAAGTGTTCCAACTTGATACTCAACATAATTATTTGTTCCAAACATAACTTCTTGTGCAGATGTTAACATGGGGAAACTAAATAAACACAATATGATTGCTATAATTTTGATACTCATTGTCTCTTGTTTCAATAGTTTCGAACGTCTAGTATAGGAAAAGAAGGCGATTATGAAGCACCAATTTTTCGGTTAAGCACAAAATTATATACGACTACAAAGCTTGGAATTAACTGCTATGTCGACTGTTTTTATATTCAATTTTGCACTAAACTGTTTCTTCAGCAGCCTTTAAACGGGATAAAAGTAGTGTCTCATTCGCAACTAAATATATAAAGTTATGAACGAGATGAAAAACACTACTTGCCGTGATGCCGACATTCCAAGAGTTGAAGGCCTTCAGACAGTACTTGACCGCTTTTTGAAGCGTATTGGTGTGAGCAACTCCGGCAGTAGTATGGGTAAAACCTACCGCAGATCAGTACCCCGTATCAAGTACGGGGCAGGCTGTGATCTGTGTCTGCACACCGGAGTGTTACCAGAGGAACTTGATCTCGACGAGATTATGGATTACCTAAATGAGTTAACCTCCAAAGGCATGAACTTGGCAAAGACTAAGCTGGATGTAGCCGAGCTGAGGTATTATTATCGAGAAATGCTGGACAATGAACCCTTCTCAGGAAAGATTTATTACCCAAAGAAAGAAAAGACACTTCCGGCTATTCTATGTAGAGAAGAACTCCTCCGACTTTTTTCCTGCTGTAAGAACCCGAAATACAAAGGAATTTAACGGCTAGTTTGTGGCTCAGGCTTGAGAAGGTTAGAACTCAAGACTGTTGCAAAAAACATTGAATTGGATTGAATTGGGTTTTTTAATTTCAATTTCAATTGATGCTTGTAGGTGAGAATACTCTACCAGTTTTCTTGCTTTGAAATCGTTGACCTCTATTTTTGAGGCTCCTCTAGCCTCACTTTTGATTATTTGATGTAATTGTCGCTGGACTTCTATACAAATTGTAACATAAAGCTTCAATAAGGTTCTGAATGTGTGTTTTTCCTATCTCTCTACCCCTGATACTCCTCCAGAAAACCAAAGATTGAGACCGCCAAACGTCCGTTCTACTTTGAATCTCGTCTTACCGACCAATTTATTGAATCGTTTTTCCCAAGTGGTTGACGGTTTATTCTTTTTGGCTTTCTTCAGTATATGATTTTTGAGATTTCTACTTTTGAGAATCTCTACATTCTTTGCAGACTGAGAGCCCTTATCAGCTTTTAAAGCGATAGCCTTTTGTAGATCCGTAGCATCCAATACCACAGCAAGACCTGCTATCTCGTTCACACTTTTTTTAGTCGCAACGACTCCAGTAATAAACCTTATTCATCTGTGATATGATGCTTTTTACCTCTGTTTTTTAACCAGGATGCATCTTTATCTATTCTCACTTCTTGCTCATCTTCTCTATCTATGGCAACCTTATGATTGGCTTTTCCTTTAGGTTTTAAAGGCGTTTCAATCGCGCTTCCATCCATGATGGCTCCAGTTTTGATAATAATCTTATGGAGCCTTAATTGCCAATTTATTTCTTTAAAGAGCAAATTGAATACTCCTGCGTTGCTTATGGCGCTCCGAAACCTACTCAACGTACGATGGTCTGGTGAGACCTGATCAATGGTCAATCCACAAAAATATCCAAATGAAATGCAGTCGGTGACATGGTCTTCCTTTTCATAATCACTCAAATCAGACCATGTCCGCAACAGGCACATTCTGAAAAGTAAAAGTCCATCGTAGCTTGGCTTACCCGTAGCACTGTTACCTCTTTTCTAATGAGAAGAAATCAAGGAATTAGTCGATTTCCAGTCTAATAAAGTGTTTGTCTGATTTAAAAAGGTTGTTTTTATTTAGGAAGTACATAAATCATAAATACTGTCTGCTAGACTGAGGGCGGTTTGTTTTTACATATATAAAAATAACAAATGGTGGTCATACGCTATGTTTTGTCTCGTAATGATCTTTAACAGTACGGATCTAATATGCAATGGCTTATTAGATCCGAGACTTGTGGAACCAAATGCTGACCCATTTTCTGAAACCAGTACAATTGGTTACGCTATTCAACGGGAACAAACGACCGGAGGTACAATAGCTATTTTTGACCTCAGGGGTTTGTGACTAATAGGAGCTAGGTAAGTTGGATAGAGGATGATTCTTATCATAGAATTGTTTTAAGAATATAATTGCTGGATGGTGATGGTCTTTTATTTCAGTCATATTCGAAAACTCTGATAAGGAGCGAAAGCCTGTTAAGTTTTCGAATGCCTTAGGTTGCATTCTGTGAAAGGTCATAGACCAATTGGTAAAGTTTCGTTGAGAAATTTCTCCCTCTAGTAAAACGCGAACGTTAATATGACGCGGGTCGACAGCTATTATCTCGTATAAGGAATGAACGGTATCACGTTCACCTTCTAGAAAACTGATTTCTCAAAGAGATCAACATGCCTGTAATACCTAAGTTCCGGTTATCTCGTTTTGACTGTTGCAATATGTCGAGGAGTTCATTATCAGGTAATGTACTTTTAGCACGACTTATATATAATAGATAGTACATTGATGAAGAGTTTAATTATTCAAGTTTTAAACCGGTTATCAACTTATTACGAAGGTTTATTTGTCCGAAAATTGTGTGTTAACCAATTAATATGCTGCTAATAATAAAAATATACGCTTTTAAAGGTAAGTGTAAAGGCTGCCTTTAAGCCTTGTAATGGTGGTTCAGTTGTGTGAAAGGTATTATTGGCTCACGTTTATTTTATTTCCTTTCGCCTGTATTTTAATTGTATCCTCCATGATATATCAGCTTCTTAATACCCTTCACTGGTTTTTTGCATTCATTTTGGTCTCTTCGTTTAGATCTGTTGAATGCATAAAAGACTTCCCAAATCCCGAACTAACAAGGGGGATTAAAATCCAGTAATTATTCCAGCATTTGTAACAACATCACCAGTGAAGGTTCTGGAATTTATCAGTGCACCTAAACCGGTAAAACCTTCAAAGTAGTCGAGTGTTCCTAATTGAAGTGCCGGGCTAAATATAAGAAAGGGCAACAATAAAAGCAATAAGAATACAACGGTGTGTTTGAATAGATTGTCCAACACCGGTATTATTCTTGTCTTTGCATACATTCATGACTTTTGCGCTAGTTGAAACATTTATTAGATAATTCAAAGGTCTTGCTGATGGAGCTGTCATAGATGAGGGAATCACCAAAACTAAATTTTAGATGATTTACTTAGTGCCGGTTAGGTATGTTGGTAAACGTGCCAATTCCACATGCTTTGTGATCAGCAATTCTGGCAAATAGCCTCTTGAAAGGCTACTTTTTTTCACCCGACAATAAGACTAATACACTTAGCTTTAACACACAACGTTATAATACTTTTGTGAGTATTATTGATTGCGCGCCTTTTCATGAGCAATTTGAGATTAGCAGGATGCATAGGGATATATGTCTTTGGAGTACAAAGTATATTTATGTAGGTCTATTCTCATCGCTTACCTATAATTTATGTAAATATTTGCAGTTATTGGCGTGATATCTTAAATGCTTCAATAGCCAATGCTTGTTACTTTAGAATATATTGGGCAAACAGAAAATTCAAAACCTCAGTCAAAAATTGATAAGTGCTTATCTTATGTCAGGTAATATGAATCACAAAACGAAATCGCGTTAAAAATCGATCAAGTATTGTTACAAGATGCCACTGGCACCTTAGTAATGCTGGAATTGGAAGCGTTTAATTAAAAAAAGATTAAAGCAGAGATAGACGTTTTGTATGTTGACCATAATCTGCTTCAAACGGGTTATAATAACATGGATGATCATATCTTCAGTCAGTCAGTCAGCCGCTGCTTGCTTTGGATTTTGGTTTAGTAAGTCTAGAAATGGAATTAGTCATATTGTACATACAGAATGTTTTGGCAAATCGGGGCAAACCCTATAGGGGTCCGATAGTCATACTCCAGCAGGAGGTGTGACCCGTCCTACAATACCGCGTATAGTTAACGTCGCTTATGTGCTAAAATTTAACATTTTGGCATTTAGCAAATCAAGTGCTAAGCGGAGAGTTAAGTGCCTCGGAATCGCTTACTTTTAATATATTAACCGTCATTAATATACAATTTTTCGTCTTTCATTAATTAGTTTTTTTATGTCTACCAAATTAGAAAATCTTCTTGAATTCTGTGTAACGCATGAATTGCTTGACGCTAAATCTTCGGAGAGAATTGCCTGCGAGTATGAGCGGCATTGGGATAGCGTTTTTGATATTGTAATAAAATGCGGTGTTTATGAGAGGGAAATGTACAAAATTGCAGCTAAGATTCATCAATTACAGTTAGTCACTTTGGATCAGCTTATAATCGATACAAATGCTTTAAAGTCTGTATCCTTAAATAATGCTACCAAATTGTCCTGCATTCCATATTCGATTAATTCATCGGAATTATCGGTCGTCATTTGCGACTGGTGGAAATTCGAAGTTGTTACACAAAGCATGGCTAATTTGACAGGAAAAAAAATTCATGTTGACCTGATACTATATACTGATTACCAAAGTCTGCATAAGCGTTTAGTTGATCATGATCCAGGTTTAAGCTAAAGCGACAAAGCTTTGCAAATGATTACGTCAGTACAGCCGAAATCTATATTAGTTTCCTTTTAGGCGCACCCACAAAGCGGAGAGTAATTTTTTTCCGTCACTTTTATCTTTAGGTTCTTCTATGAACTCAACTTTGCCTAAACTATCGATGGCTATCTTATACTTAAAAACAAAGTTTTGCGCTTGTGGTGCTATGCTTAAAAGTCCAAATCGCAAATCATTAAAATAAAGAAGCTCCTCCTTTTTGTTGATGGTGTACCATCCTTTAGAAATCGAAATCATACGCTGAACGCTTTCGTCTTCGGTAAGATCCCCCAATAAGGCATGATTTTTAGGATAGGATTCAAAAGTGATCATCTGCGTATCAAAAAACGAATAATTCCCTAATAGATAAGCATTTTCAGTTTCCACATTCGCGCTCCAAAGTATGGTGTTCAATGGCGAGGGCCTGGTGTCTATTTGCGTATAATCTATGTTTTGCGTTTTTAATGCAGCTTCAAATTGCAAAAATGCCATCCACTTTAAAAGAAAAGTGAGCACCAAATAAGAGGAACTTACCCATAAACCCATTTTGTTATAAAACTGACGTTTTTTAGTCGTACGTTTTTGCCTTAAGGCAAGAATCAAAAACACTAAAAAAGGTAACGTATATAAAGGATCAATAACAAATATGGTCTTGAAGGCTAAGCGTAGATCAAGGGGCCAAAACAATTGTGTACCCCAAGTAGTGTGTGCATCTAAAATGGGGTGCGTTACAAAGGCCCAAAAAAACAGCCATGACCAACTTTTGAAACTCTTAAAACTTTCATAACGCGAAACGAGCCAACCACAGATTGGCGCAAAAAGCACAGAAAACACAATAGAATGCGTAAATCCACGATGGATGGAAAGTGCTGTGGCTGTATCTGTAAATTGGGAAGCGAGTACGTCTAAATCAGGAATCGTTCCAGCAATAGCTCCATAGAGCATCGCCTTATTTCCAACTTTTTTTCCTAAAACAGCCTCTCCAACAGCCGCGCCTAAAACAATTTGAGTAAGAGAATCCATAGTAGTTACAAAACTACCTTATGCAGGTTATAAAAAGACTTTCTAAACCATAAAGACAAAAGGTATTGTAGATGATTTGTCTTTCAAGCTAATTTTCTTCTGGCAATGAAATCGTCTGTCCGTTTGAAAGCAGGCATGGGGCGATTACCCTTGTTGTGCTACAGGCATCCATTCAGGACATACGAGGATGAGTGGTGTTGTCCTATGAATCTTGTATGTCTATTTGTACTTTGCTGAATGCCATCTAAACATAAAGAGAGGACTGGAATCGGAAACTTACACTTCCATGTATGTATGCCGGTGATACAGTGCCACCTGTGATGATGATACCGTGCCACTATTTTCACGATATTTTCAAGGGCAATTTAGTTAATTTTCAACCTTTTAGTTTGATGTTTTTCCTTAGTGATTCACCC